>Ga0116227_10005166_pt1 | contig 27801 bp, 17 predicted proteins | sample S1TSphgellanicum_FD_89693 | JGI IMG/M metagenome (GOLD analysis project Ga0116227, IMG submission 89693) | Host-associated microbial communities from peat moss isolated from Minnesota, USA - S1T2_Fb - Sphagnum magellanicum MG | ecosystem: Host-associated > Plants > Peat moss > Unclassified...
AAAAAAAAAAAAAAAAATCAAATTTGAGAAGATACAATGATATGCTACATGTATGTGGTTATGAACTAAGGTCAAGAGTCATACATGTGCCCACAATAAGGTCAAGAACACATGAGTTAGGTGGTGAACAATTCTCTAAAATGACTTGCATGATAATCGGATTATGATTTCATTCTTGTCGCCATGCTTGAGATGAGGATTGCTTTGGAAGCATATCATCCTTGAGGTTATCGTAGAGCACATCAATTTCGTATGGGTCTACAAGCAAATCAATTTACTTGTTTATATTGAAAAACTTGAACTTTGATGCTTGCTTGGCATAGACAAAAACATTGAACACTAAGCTCTACAAAAGTCAAATAACATATTAGATTTGAATATCACTTGAACAAAAAGAAGCAAAATGAAAACATGTTATGATCACTTGGAGGCTAAAAATTTCTCACTTTTCTAGCTTGTCGAACATCAAGAGTGGGTGAAGGGATTTCATATATGTTTTCCATGATGTTGAACATATAATGGGACCAAAGTTCCAAAATCGTCTTCTTTTGAAATAAGGTCCAGAGGAATTCTTATATGGGGTGGCAATTGTCCAGTATCCTACAAAAATGTAACAAAAAAAACCATAATTGAATAATCACACCGTACGTATTGCAAATGTGAGGGAAAAACTAGACCATATATAATTTTGCAAGTGATGAAATATGAACCAAAAATAAGATGGAAAGCCAAAAGAAACAAATCAAATCAAGTTTCACTTACGAAATTAAATAATGTCCCAAAAATAATATTCTAAGAAAGTTATGAAAAATAAACTGAATCTAATTTCACAAGTAAAACTATTAGATGTGCGAAACTACATAATATAGTTTTGCAAGTTTCATGAACGAAATCACCATATTTACAAAACTATTATATCAAGTTTTGTTTACAAAATCACTATGGGATTTAGTTTTGCAAGCAAAACATTAGGTCCATGGAACTTCCGGATTTGGTTTCATAAGTGAAACATTAAGTCCACTGAACTTCCAAAACTAGTTTTGCAAGTGAAACATTAGGTCCATGGAACTTCTGGATCTAGTTTTGCAAGCAAACAATAGGTCCACGGAACTTCTGAATATGGTTTTGCAAGTGAAACAATAGGTCCACAAGATTTCTGAATCTAGTTTCGTAAGCAAAACTACTAGCATGTCCACAAAACTTTCAAATCTAATGAAACTCATGAAACCAATTTTGCTTGCAAAACCATAGTTGAAAAAACATATTCATGGAAAGAAAGGAGAAGGAAAAAATATTTTACATACACATGGCCAAACCACTCTTTGGAAGCATCCTTGCTTTTATCCATTGTTTTGGAATTGTGAAATACAATGACTATCGGCACTTCTATTGCTTTCTTGAGGTATCCAGAGCTCCACAACAACCTAAAGTAGGTCAAAAAAATGTCAAGGAAGTGAGGCAAGAAGAAGTTGGGAAGAGGGGGCTAGACATAGTGGTTTACAACCTGAATAAGGGTTAGGGCTTAGGGCTAGAAAGAGAAGGGGAAAAAGTCAATAGGTAGGGAAGTGGATGTTATTGTTACACTTGTGATAAAGTGGCTTAATGGTTAGCTTCTTCTTCTTCCCCACAAAGAGGCCATGAATTCAAACCCATCTTTAAAAAGCCTAAGGCACGTACGTTGAGGGGAAAGGGGGGCAAAGGGCAAAGCCTAAGGCCAAGGCCTTTAAAACGCCAAATTAGCCAAATCTGAATTTTTGTATCTTTTATTTTTTAATATTTATATCTGTATTTTATTTTTAATTTCCTCTTTTATCATTCTTTTTTTTAAATCATGATCTTCTATGCCTATATAATATGTATCTAATCCAAAACAAAATAAAGCCAAATCTAAATTTTGATTTTTAAACAAAAATTCTTCCATTTTGGCACTCGTCTTTAAAATTATAATTGTCCTTGTGCCTCCCTAATATGTGTACAATGTAAAGCAAAATTTAACCCAAATCTGACATCTGATTTTTTACTTCATTCATCCCTTTCAGCATTCTTGTCCTTAAAATTATAATGGTCTTCATGCCTACCTAATACCTGTACAATATAAAGCAAAATTTAACCCAATTTTGAAATCTTATTTTTTATTTCATTTTATCCATTTCAACCTTCTTGTCTTTAAAATTATAATGGTCCTTGTGCCTACCTAATATGTGTACAATATAAAACAAACGTTAACCCAAATCTGAAATCTAATTTTTCACTTCATTTCATCCATTTTGGCATTCTTATATTTAAAAGTATAATGGTCCTTGTGTCTACATAATATGTGTATAATATAAAACAAACATTAACCCAAATCTGAAATCTGATTTTTAATTCCATTTCATTGTTTTGTGTTTGGCATCTTATTTTTCAAGCCTTCATGATCTATGACTATGTAATATATGTGCAATTTATAACTAAATACAACCCACATTTGAAATCTAATTTTATATTGACTTTCCCCCCACATTTTGGCATTCTTGTCATTATGATTGTAATGGTCCATGATTATATAACATATTCACAATCCGGGAAAAAAATAAAAAATAAATTTAATGGCCAAGATTATTTCACAAATTGAAATCATCCATTAATTGCATTTCAGCACAAATTTAAACCAAAAAATACCACTTTGTAATACCTATAAAACAAACTTTTGAAATTTTGTTTTATATTTTTGCAAAAATTCCAACAATCCATTTGAAATGGATTTTTTTAATGGGTGAATATATAGGATTTTTAATTCATTCATTAATAGGAAAGATATTTAGACATTGTCATAAGGATGGCATAATTTTTTGGTGGCATTTTGGTGTTAATACTCACACATACATTGTTGGAATAAGGTTTTGAATCATTAATTTGCTAAAACTAATAAAATATGATAGCCTCTTAAATGAGATCTAGAGCTCTTGCTTCCTTTCACATAATGTGTAAATAACGAATCTTATTTGTTTGTCCATTAATAAAATATCTCTTCTAAATTTTGACATTTTTCCCTTACTAAACATGGCCACAATCCCAACATCTTGGATGTTTATTCTAGAATCCATTTTTTGGCATTTTTTTCAACAATCAAAGTTCTGAAACTCATAATTTTAAGTCTTCGACAACAAAATGGTTTCTTGGAACACCATTTTATAATTTTAAAATTCATTGATTCAAAAAAAGTTGTTAATTAATGATGTTAAACAAAGGGTTTCAATTTATGACTTTTTTTTCCATCACCCAATTTTGGTGGTGTGTTATACATATCTAGTAGGTGCATTCATGTGTGGGTGGTTAAGGGTTTTGCATATTTCTTTTGTGCATGGATAAGTGTTTTGAAAATTTCTTTTGAGTGTGGGGATCAATGTTGCGTAGATTTCTTTTGTGTGTGCATATTAGTGTTGTGTAGATTTTTTTATGTGTGCAAATCAGTGTTCACATTTTATTTTGTTTTTGTTGGCCAATATTTCTTCCATCAATCTCACATTTTCACAATTTCTTCTATTCCATGCTTTACATTAAACACCATGGATGTTGAAATCTTCACTAAAAATAGGATAGTTCCATTGGTCTTATGTTGAAAGATGCAATAGTTGTTGTCCATGACTTAACCCTTTCAACCAACTTCAAACTTCAAATTCACTCCATTCTCCTTAAAAAAATAGTTTTGTATTCTAGGGGGGAAGTAACACAAGCCATTTTGGAAAAGCCCATTGAAAATTTAATAAAAAGAGAATGGCACCTTTCACTAAGAAGGTACCAAGTTCTTGGAGAAGAAAGGGATAAGTCTTAACCCCAATTGGACACATCAAAATTTGCCAATGTCAAAATAGAACCAATGATCCTTGAGCTGAGTGATTCTGCAAATGGAGATGTATAAGAGGTTTCAAATTTCAGTTTGACATTATTAGTGTCACATCAAACTCCTTCACAAATGTTAAACACTAAAATTCAAGGGATTTCAAATGTTGTATGTTTAAATCATTGGCATTTGCAAATGTTTTTAAAAGCGAATTGCAACATTTTAATTATGATGTCATTTCTAAGATGATAATGTAATATCTACCTTCCAAGCTTGATGGAAATGTCATGTTCAAGTTGTCACTAGCAAAACATTTTAGTGGCTTTGCAAGTTTAATGCAAGGCATGGATAAGAAACATGGCATTTAGCCCTGGTGTAAAGTAAATACTACAAACATCAAGAATGGTGATGGTTTGACATTTAGACGGTCATCATGTGTTGGCCATGTGTCTTGCCAAAACTTGCAATGTGATTATTATGTTAGGAACAATGTTTGCAATGAAACTGACTGGGAGGGAGTTGCAAAAAATCCATTGGAAGAAGGAGGACAACATGCTACCAATATGACCTTTATTTGCAAACATTATAAGTTTGCACCAATTTGCATTGTAAGGTTTTTATCTTTTATCCTCTTTGAATACTACAATTGATAGTGGGTGGTGATGTGAAACATGGATTTTAGGCCACACTTAACCACATTAAAAACTTATTATCGATATTTTCTTAATAGTCCCTTGTGAAAGCTCACTTGCAATCTAGGGGGAAAAAAATGAAGAAGGGAAAATTTGATATGAAATGTGTACATGCAAAAAATGAAGTTTAATATGCTACCACATGAAATGTGTGTTTGTCATCGACCATTATAATCTGGTGTTATGATTAAAAATACAAAAGAAGTTTATACAATTTGCTTCCATGTTTATTGTGAGTAGATTCTTATATCACACATGGCAACATCTTTAGTTAAATCAATTGTAATTTTCTCAACTTTAAAACTAAAACAAATAAATCCAATTTGAAGCTGATTAATAATGGGATCCATTTGATTCTAGAAAAATATTCTAGACTTAAAGGAGATACCATAGCTTTCCAAGTAAGAAAGGGTTACAAAACTTTATGGAAATTTTCCTTCACTAAATGATTGTTGTTGGTTATTTTATAAAGCCAGAGAATGCAAATGACCCTAGTTAAATTTGTTTGTTTGTTTTTAAAAAAAAAATCATAGATCATGAAGGTTTGGAAAAAAATGATGCCAAACAAAAACAAATGAAATGAAGTAAAAAATCAAATTTCAGATTTGGGTTAAAATTTGCTTTACATTATACACATATTAGGGAAACACAAGGACCATTATAATTTTAAAGACAAGAATGCCAAAATGGAAGAATTTTTGTTTAAAAATCAGATTTTAGATTTGATTTATATATATTTTTAGATTCCACATATATTGTATATGCATGGACCATTATGATTTTTTTATAAAAATAATGCCAAAATGGGCAAAATAAATAAACAAATTTTAAAAGTCAGATTTCATATTTGTCCTATATTTTGTTTTAGATTGCATATATATTATATAGGCATAGAAGATTATGATTTTGGAAACAAGAATGTTAAAAAAAGAAATTTTAAAAAAATAAAAAAATCAAATTTGGCCTTTTAAAGGCCTTGGCTTTAGGCTTTGCCCTTTGCCCCCCTTTCCCCCCAACTTGCATGCCTTAAGCTTTTCTTAAGATGGGTTTGAATTCACAACCACTTTGGTGGGAAGAGGAAAAGGCTAGCCACTAAACCACTTTATCACAAGTGTAACAATCACGTCCACTTTATTAACATTTTGGGATCAATAGATTAAATATGGATGAATGTGGATGAAAATACTTGATGAATGTAAATGAATGTAATGGATGATGAAAGATGAAATAATACCAAACCATGAGCCTATGTTTATCTCATGGTTCATGATTTAGTTGCATTTGGGATTTGAGACCTTGTGTGTTGAAGGGAAATATAAAAATCTTTTGAGAGAAAAATGTGTATTGTAACACTAGGGAAGAAATAGTAGTGAAGAAATGTATTTGTGTTTTGCACGTGATTTTTTAATGGAAAGATGGTTGAGGAATTTCTACTTGTGTGTGTGCCTTTATCTTATTAGGAGGTATAGAAAGTAATGTAATTTAAGATCATGCAAGGTGTGAGCCACGGATTATAATTCAACAAGTTGTTAAATATTAGTTCCATAAATTTCCTTAGTAATAATGATTAGAATCCTTATAAACTTCCAAATAATAATTATTAATAGTCAAATTAGCTTTTGGATATTTCCAAGTGTAAAAAACCTTCTTATTTAAATTGTTGTAACAAGTAATTAATTCTAAAACCTAGTAAACCTTCCAGAATGCATTGTCCTTTTTTTGTTGTAGAAAGGCGGAAAGGGATGTAGAATTAGATGTGGTTTTATTGATATATCGAGAATACAAGCCCATCATTAATTTTAACATTTTGCCATGAAAATATTGAATTAGTTTTGTAGAATAATATTCAGGCATTAATGATGTAGTTGTAAGATTTGTAGAATGTAGTCCTAAGACATCTTTATTCAACCTTCATTTATATCAAGTTCCTAAATAGAACTAAGATCGAATTTAGATACTACCATTTCCACCTATGTAGCCTCAAGTAAACTATGACTTAGTAAATAACTTAAATGAGAAAAATCACAACTGTAACAACTTTAGAATATGACGAATGGTGCAAGTTAGGTATTTGGCTTGATGTTCCATGGAAAGGGGGTTGATTGGGCTTCATAACCAACGATAATGCCCATCATTAGGAATTCAAATTTGACAATGAAAACGAACATCATCATCTTCACACTAACATTTTTCGAACCTTTCTGGTGCGATTCCACGACCAAGAAAAAAATTTAAGTAGATTGTTAAGGCATGTGGGTTAAGAGATAATCAACGATCCCATGTTGAATTATTGACTCGGATGCACACCACTTTTTTGGACAGTTCTTCTTCGCATGATCATTCATGTTAAACAATGTTTCTTCAAGTTCTTCCCCTTTTACTAACATAACTGGAGGATTCGAAAACATAACAACATCACCTGCCATGATCGAATCTTCACCTTCATCGATAAAAACCAAAAGGGTAGTCGAAATAATTTAGTATTTGCATTCAAAGGAGGTTGATCCCTTTATTTAAGAAATTAAGGTCGGCATAATGTGCAACGATGATGATAGAACTATATGAAAACCCTAACATCCCAATTCCAATGGATTCATGAGGCCCTAATTTCAACGGTGGATTTAAAAAATAGATGGGAATTCTTGTAATGGAAATTTTATTTTCAATTTATTATGTACTACACAATTAATTAGTACATGGTAAGGATTAACTAGGGGGTAATAAATTACGTAAATGGTATACAAGAATGTTATTAATGTTATTGAATTGATTTTGTCAAATGGGAAGTCAAGGATGTTTACTTATTACTATTGGAAAATTACCCTAAAAAATCAATTACTTGAAAAAATTAGGATGAAGAAGTAGGATGTTAAAGTCAAATGGATAGAATTAACAATGATTGAATTCAAAGAACCCATCAAGATATCTGAGGTAGGATAAAAGATGAATCCTTTAATTCCATTGGTCATGAGGATTTTCATCCTATTTTGATTGGAGGATGGAAATCTCTTAGTGTTTCATTGGGCACAAGAATTCACATCCTAAATTCCATTGGAGGGTCAAATCATTTTCGATTCCCATTGGTTCATGAAGGATATGAAAGCCATTAATTGGAGGGAAAGAATTCCACAACTTCCATTGGACAAAAATAACAAGCTCAAGGAAGGGTCATGGGAAGTTTTGGGTGGGGGGGGAGAGTATCTATCTTGTTTTTTTTGGAAGAAGAGGATAATGAGTGTATGAGAAGAAAACTAATTTATTATGTGTGAAAAAATGTCATTCATGGAAGCAAATGGTGTGGAAACAAAAGAGCATGGAAGAAAGTTATGTATAGCAAGTAGTCATAGGTGGAGTTCATCGAATAACTTCCATGGACAAGCCTCTAGACTCTTTATTAAAATAGTTGTTCCTTTTAGATCCACCATTGGATTTGTCTCAAATTTCAAAAAAATTTAATTTAGGAGGTGTAAAATGTTTTCTCAAAATTTCAACATCATTGGGGTTGTTACAAGGGAGTTACACTTGTTAAAAGTAGAGGGGGTCCAAATTGTTTTTTCGTCAAACATGGTTAAAATAACTTTTAGATTTGAAACATAACTTTTGATTTTAGAAAGAAAAACTTATAAGATTTTGAATCATTTGTTGCTTTTGAGATTAACTTTTTAACAACCCTATGCATGTTATATTTGAAAATTGTATGAAGATATAATGAGGAGTGGAACAAAGGAGGGTCGACTATCAAATGTGAACATTGATTAAACATCAACATAATGTTTCCTCACATTTTATCATGGTAAGTCTTGATTCTTCCAAAATATCTTGATATCCTCTAAGTGGACATAACACATTAAATTTATTTAATGAATTTCATTACATTTTATTCAATCACTTTAACTTGTTAGAATACATCTACATAATAGTTCCATCTTTGAATGAGTTTTGTGAGTTGCATATCTTCATGTGGAAGGGTGTCCAAGAATTCTTCACACAAGGGTGTTGTTGCCCCTTTCCATGGTATTTATATGTTTCTTTTACACTAGAGAACAAGGGGGCATACCCAAGGGGTGGTCTTTGGGTCAGTAAGCTATTAGCTACCACATGAAGGTAACAACTAGTATGTGTTGTTAGGAAGAGTGGAAACACTTGAAAGAAGTGGTTTACAAACTAGGATGGATTGCTACAAGTGGTAAGTAGTGACCAAAAATGAGTGTAACTTATTGTAGATAGTAAGTAATGCTAGGGGGCGTTCTAAGGGGTTATAGACATTATACATAGTAACTAAAGGTTTGCATGCACTATTAAGATGATATAGTAGTTATGGATAGCTTATAGACCCACTAGGGCAACGTCAAGGGGATTTGAAGGTATTGCAAAATCTTGGAAAGTAACTACTATCTAAATATGTTCTTTTCCCATGTCCTTTATTTCTCCCCTTACCCCTTGGATTAGCCTATAGATAGGGTGATAGGTTTATTCTTAACTAACAAACCCTACCTTTTTCCTTTGTTCTTTATGTGATGACTTACTCATGAAATGAATAGTTGTAGTAAAACAAACAAGTGAAGGTAGTTTATTCTTTGAGTAATAAAGTGTTGACCATGTTCCCTTGGTTTTACCCCTTAAAGGAAGGAAATGATTAAGGATTGCAATTTCACCCCTTTACATTTGGCAACCAACCTTGGGATCGTATTTGAAATATTCTGTAAAGGATGAAACTAGTGATTAATAATATTTACTTTGGGCTAATGAATAATTTTAAATTTGAATAGTTGGGGCATTAGTGAGAATAATTTCAGAATTTGTTTCTTGAAAGTAGACAAGGGGGGGCTCATTGTTGGCAGGAAGAGTAGCATAGTCCTAAAAAAAAGGACAATTTGTAGGATAAGATTTAGAAGGTGTTTGAGATAAGGGTATCTAAGGGAAATTACGGATTGGAGCAAGGAGTGGAAGGTATTACTACCCAGGAGAGGTAGAAAAGGAACCTAGGACTCAATGCCCAACCAAACATCATAAGATAGAACATTAAATCAACATTTTTTAGTCTTACCACAGAAGTTCAATAATAGGGAAGGTAACTATTGTTAGACAATCAATAAAAGAATAACTTTATCATACTTTCAAGAAGAAACTAAAGTCATGAGCCATGGAATAACAAGATAATATAATAAGAAAATGGAACAAAATTTAAAAGAGGAATTGGAAGCATTGCGTGTTGGTTATCTAGAGAGACAACAAAGGAGGTGTTGCCATCTTGGACGGTAGTTGTGGGCATTTCCATTCCTAATGTCAAGATGAAAAGACCTTTGGAGGACCAAGAGGTAAATTCACGTATTAATATCACTCACGCTGGAAGGATGTTGGGTAAAAGGTGGAAAGTTCTTACAAAGAAGAAAATGGAAATAATTTTTTTCAAGTTGGAAAATAAACAAAAAATGATGAGGCAAGGTAAGGTGGATTCTACCTTCATGAGGACTTGTTACCTAACTAGCAGAGCAAAAACAAACCAAGACTATAAGATTTCAAGATGAAGATACAAAAGAAAAGACGATATATGCACCATGAGGTAGTTGTGGAAGGTTGTATAAGTGGGTTCTAGAGGGCAACCCGTAATTTACACTTCACGAAACCACCTATTGCAATGACTACCATGGGAGTCCCATCTGTAGCTGCCTTTGAAACGGAGGTAATAGAATTAGAATTGGAGTATGAAAGGAAACAAGCCATGAAGAGGCTTGAAAACTTAGATGACCATTTAAGGGCATGAGTTCAGAAATGGTGGACTTGCCTTCCCTAAGACCATTAGATGAAAGTATAGTTGTTGCTTACCCTTGCGAGAAAAGACCCAATAATTCTCACATGTCCCAACCTTCTCAGTTTATGGGTAATGCCTATAATGAAAAGGGGATAATTACTACCACCCAAAAGTAAAGGGGGAGTATATGGACAAAGGCTCACCATCATGGTACAAATTGTGCGGGGAGGTAGGGCATTGAACAATAGGATGTCATTACCATCCTTTGATTTTGGATGATAGAGGGGTACCCAACTAGAAAAATTAAACTAGTGATTCTAAAAAAGACATGGACATGAGTTATACTTGAGTGAGGAAGAAAAAAGATAAGAGGACGATAGAGGTGCCCATTTTGGAAGACCAAATGAAACAACCCAAACCCAAGAAGGAACCTCATGAGTTAATTCCTCCAACATTCCAAATGCCATGGGTTGGTTTACCTTCCACCATTGGAGGTCCAAGATGGGGACCCTAGATGTATGGAATGGGGTCAACCATGTGCCCTAGAATGCCAGACTTTCAGGTACCATTATTTCAAGCTACTGCCTACCTTCAAAAATCAAACATGAGGTGACAACAACAAAGAAGGCAAACTTCAGCAAAGCTAGCAAAGTTGGACCAAGTGATAAACAAAAGGGGGAATTGCGACAATCCATTTCCCATGGGACCAACTGGGGGGTACTTTCAAAAATGCATTCCATAAAACACTTTCTTGTAGGGGGTAAGGGAAGAGATCCACCTAAGGATTCCTCCAACTCTTCATTAGATTCAAACAAGGGAAAGGATGGTAAGAATGGCCAACCTCCACTCCCACCAATAATTTTAGGATGGGGAGGGATGGCACCAAACTTGAACCCCTACTTTCCATGGTACCCATCCATACCACTAATGATGGTAATAGCTAGAAATTCTAATGGGGGTAGGAAGCTCTTAAACTAACTCAAATATACCAAGAATTCAAACCCAAATGCACATGTATGTGTGTTCAAACAAGTAATAAAAGTCAATGGTGTCACCTTGAAGGTACAAAAATTGCTTACTTCCAATAGATGTTGCATGACACATCATCGGCTTGGGGGGACAATTTTTTGAATCACCTAGAATGTACCTTTAGTGAGTTTGTTCAAACTTTCTATAGATGGTACCATAAGGTGCAAATGCATGAGCAAGTTTACATGAACTTGCAAACTAAACAAAATTTGAATGAAAGGGTAAAGGAATATTATGAGCAAATCCTTACTCTAACGAATTCCTTTTAACACTCAACAAATGACCGAACACTAAATGCATTTTTTAGGGCCGATCTATTGCCTTACCTTCGAGTGGCTATTACTGATATGGAACGGGGTACATTAATGCAGCATTTGGAGTCCAAAATGATTTGTGAGGAGAGTCCAATTGACACTGACAGTAATCGGGTGATTATAAATGTGACCCAATGATGAAAGGGGAAAAGAAGAAGGTGGAGAAACCCACAACCAATTCAACAAACTAGGGGACAAGGAAATGCCAATATTGCAAAAAATCCAACCATTAAGAAAAGAAGTGGTTTTGGAAGGGAAGGAACCCCAAGATTGGCAAGAAGAAGAAAAGTTCAAATAGTTAATGGTAGAGCATGTCCAAAAGTTACAAAACTAGGAAAAATTACAAGAATTACAACAAAAGGTAACTATTGTCCCAAACCCATATTGGTCCATGGAATGGGCAAGGTTACCATCTACTATGGAGCATCCTAAGGTACTACCCATATAATTACATCAAAAGTCAAAGAGGAAATAGGACAATAGATATTAGAGAACAAAATTATTATCACCATTAGTTAGTTGTTGAAATTAACACATGATTGAGCACTTATTTAACTACTACTACTAAACAATTTGCCCAAGGCGAAGGTAATATTTGTAAGCCTATCGTCACTATTGTTACAACAATTATGGACCATTAGATGGCAATAATCATGGTGTAAGTTGGAAAAAACATGATAGACAATGTCCTTTTGATGGAGGGTCAAGGGAAAATGCCATAATTGATGAACTAAGGTGGAAGCTAAGGTTATTGCCACCGTAGCTAGCTCTTTTCAACCTATGAATGATTGATTTTTCATCTAGTAAACCATTGGGTATAATACCCAATATTGATATCAAAATTTAGGGGGTACCATACCTAGTTACCTTCATGGTCATGAACAACAAGGTGGTAGACCCAATGTTATTAAGGTGCCCACGGCTACAAGACACCAAATTAATTCATGATTAGGGAACCAACATGGTTACCATTTATGGTAATGACACTATTAAGACAATTTTTATCTCGAAATATTTGAATGGCACATCATGAAACCCTAGATGATAGTTAGTTACAACTTCATTGAGGAAATAACAAATGAGGAAGAGGAGACTTTACTAGCATCTAAATTGAATTTATTTTCCTTTGGAATAATTACGTTACCTGATCAAAAGGTAGAAGGGCCATAGATCCAGTTCACGCATGAACTAAGGACAATAGTGGAGGATGAAGCACTAGCCCTAAAGAAAGTGAAGATCCTTCGAATTGTGGAATGGAATTTGTCCCAAGATATTCATATTAGAAAATTTAATATGGGGATACTAAAGGACCTAAAAAACCTCGAGTTGAATGTTAATATGAAGGGGATGATAGCTACAACAACAAATAAATTATTGTGAAAATTTATAGATGTGTTTGCCTGGAATTACAAGGAATTCATGTTATTCCACCTCACATTACAAAGCACAAAATTGAGCTTGATACCATGATCCTTCCTGCACACCAAAGGCTCTATTGTATGAACTTTAACTATGTGATGGTCATTAAACAAAATATTGACAAATTTTTGGTAGCCAGATTCATTGAGTTAATGGAGCAAGCCACTTGGCTATCATTGATTGTGGTAGTCTTGAAAAAAATGGCAAATTAAAAATTTGCATTGATTTTCAAAAGTTAAATGCCACCACCAAAAAAGACACGTACATGTTAACTTCACATATGAAGTTTTGGACAAAGTAACAGGGCATGAAGCCTATTCATTTTTGAATGGGTTTTATGGCTACCATCAAATCCAAAGTACACATGAGGACCATTACAAAATGACATTCATTAGAAATTGGGGAGCATTTGTATGGGTGGTCATGCCATTTGGGTTCAAGAATGCACCACCTACATACCAAAGAGCAATGAGCAAAGCCTTCAAAGACTACTTAGATGATTTCATAAAGCTTTTTTGGGATGGTCATGATCTTTAGTGATTTGGATACTACGAAGATGTTTTGAGAAATGTCAAGAGTATAGGATAAGCCTCAACTCAGATAAATGTGCATTCATGATGTTTTTGAGGATGATTGTAGGGTTTATTCTGTCCAAGAATGGAGCTATCAAATCCAAAGAAGGTAGAATGATTACCTAAGGACCTTCATGACATCCAAATCTTCAATGGCTTGGCCCAATTCTATCAATCCTTTGTGAAATTTTTTGCATTCATTATGGCCCTAATCACAAAGCTCATGTGGAAATTAGAAGAGTTCATTTGGACTTGAAAATGTCAAAAGGTATGGGAAACAATCAAGTGTAAGTATGTGGAGGCTCTAATTTTAATTACACCAAATTGGGAGAAAGAGTTCCATGTACACATGGACACATATAACTCGGAGGTAGGGGCAATGTGGTAAATACAAAATCTTCAATTCTACATTTTGGTTCAAAATCTAGATTGAAATGCAATAAAATTAATAGTAACAAAATATGTTCATTCAAATCTACTTCAAACTAGTTTCAAAATTAAAATCTAGTAATGAAAGTATGATTTTAAACATCAAAATAACAAATTTTGACTATGAAAACAAAGCTTTCTAAAAATCAAAGTATAGTTCTCTCATACTCCATTAAAGCTCCATTTTTTACAATGATACAATGGTACTCCTCTCTTTCTCTTTTCCTAAGATATTCCTAAAAAAAGAGTCTTATGCTCTATTCAAATTCAAATGGTGATAAACATTATGTAATATAACCAATAATTCTTAAAATAATAATTAGGTGAATAGAAATATATTAACTAATAATTACCATAAATAACTACTCCTTTAACATTACCCCACTTGTACTCTAAATTAAGTCTCGGAATTCTAAATAAAAAATGTGTTGAGAAAGTTAAATATGTTACTATTTGTGATTTTGTGATTCAAAAATCTAATTTGTCTGTTCAACAATTTGCTTTGTCTATACTACAGTTTGCTTTACTTATACTTCGTATTGAGCATTGTTTGATTCTCTATTGAATATAGAATGTATTGTTACTCTTCTGATGCCTTTGTTGACAATTGTACAATTGTTTATTGATAGGTTGCTTTCTGCTCTTGTGCTTACAATTATATTCTCATTTGCAACTATTTTTGTAACTATAAATTTGATGTGATATGATTTTGACCCTATTGTTGTAGCTCTAATATAATTTGTAACTATTGATTTAACTACAAATATGATGTAACCTGAGTCTTATCATGTTGTTACAACTCTGACACAAACTCAATCTAACTTTACTGATCCTCTTGATTTATATGTTCCTCAAGTTGTATCTATTTCCTATTTCTATGGCTACAGATGCATACCTTTGAGAACTAACTTCACGTAGAACAAATTTTTCTTATTCTAAAGTCTGTTCAATAGCTTCCTTCTCAGGGCTATCCTTTCCTCCTCTGAGGTTTCATGTCTCCTTTGCTACTTTTGTACCTAATGGTCATGCCCCATATGTATCCCCTCTGTCTTCTTCCTCATCTAATGTTTCTGGTTTTAAAGACAAAACTAAATGTTCATATTGAAATGATGGCATAATTTTTTCCATTTGAGAAATCTTTTGTTTGTACAACCTTCCATTCCTCTCATATTTTTTGTAGACCTTCCCAATATCCTCATGAACAATTCTTGAACTACATCCCACCATAAGTTTGCATCTTTATTCTCCATTGATAGTCCCTTGAGCTTTACCTGAAGCAAAGTATTTTACTTCTATAATTCACTATTTTTTCCAAAAACAGTATCATAATTGAAAGGTTTTTTCTTCTGACTTTCCTCTAGAAGTTTGTTTAACTTTTCATTAAAGGCCATCTACTTCTGTAAATTTTTATCCCATTGTGCATGCCTTTAGTTAGCTTGCCTTTGTATTTCATTCTTTATTTGATATCCATTACCATTATCCACTTTTAGCTCCTCCACCTCCTATTGCTTCAATAGAGTTTCCTCCATGTTCTTGTAGTCTTTTTGAAGTTTGTTATGCTCTATATTCAGAGTATCCTTCTTTACCTTTAAACCCCAATAATTGGCATCTATCTCCTTTAAAGTTGCCTACCAGGAATCCCTTTCTATTATGATGTTCCCCAAATCCTTGCTATGCTTCTCCATGTTATTGATATTCTATTTGGTTGCCTAGAGTTCTACCAATACCTGACTATTTTCATTGTTCCTATCCTGCAACTTTGCTTTAAGCTTCTATTCCTTCTCCAAAGCTCCTTGCAAATTTTGAATAGATCTATCCTTCTATTTTATAATATGTTTGTTCTTGATTTCTAAATTAGAAAGTTTAAGCAAAATATTTGTCATGTTGCATGTTGAAACATATTAACAATTCTTATGTCCTCATCTAATTTCATTTTTATCCCTTGTACAAACCTTGGAGTTTGACCCTTGGAACTTGTACCTTATGAACCTAGACTCCTGTGTGTAGTCCATACTTCTCCGAATACATTCATGCATGCAAAAGTTTGTTTTGAAAGCAACATACCTTCATTATTATGTGGTGATGGAATAGATTGTTGTACTTCTAGTGGATCTTGGTCAAAATTCCTATATTTGTTCCTCTGCTAACTGTTGAGTTTTAAACTTTAACTCTTTATTGGGCCATTTCTGATGTTCCTACTCATTTGACCGTTGCTCTTGCTTGGGAGAAATTGGTAATCTTTGATCAAATTTAGGAGATATGGATTTATCCTTTTATCTCTAATTATGCTGCTATTACTTCTTCAACAATTTTGCTACTTGTTGACGATCAATATTGCCTCTCATTGCCATATCCTCATGTCTTTACTACCTCTTTTGCAAAATCTTTCTTTCCTCATCATCATTAGACTTAGACATCAAAATTGTTATTTCGGTTGTTTTAGTCTTTACTTGTTTCTCCTTTTTAGGAGAGATGTGTGTAGGGTTTAGAGGTCTTTTGTTCTTAATAAACCTTCCCCTCAAATTATTTATTCTTATTTTGTCGTCTTGAGGTTGGTTTGCCTATTTCTTCTTCTCTTATGATTTTGCTCCTTCTAATGGAAACCACTTTTGAAATAAAATTTCTAGGATTATGGTAGAATGGCATACATCTTTTATTCGTTATCTTTTGGCCATTCCCTTAATCATTTTGTTTTTACATTTTTCCCATTTGATCGATTCCTTGACCAAATGAAAATACATGATTATAACCCAATTAATAGACTTTCCATGATTTACTCTAGACATCATCATAACATACTTCTTGCTAAAATACTACACCTTATCCTTTTGGTAAGTAATTAGCAAAATGGCAACAATTCTATTAGCATATTATAACCTCATCTTTTTCACAACCCACCTTTCATTAGTGTTGTAAATGTTAGGGACTCTATTTGTTATATTTGCCAATGCTACTTCAGCATTAAACGTTTCTACCCGGTCTACTTTTGTCTCTCTTGTATGGCAGGTTCTAAAAACTTCTGCCAAGACATGCTTGTCTATTATTCTTCGTTCATCCCCCAACATAACCTTGATCTGTTATGTTCATGATCCAACTTCCAATTGTTCATAAATTCAACCAGAATATTGTGGTGAGGTGTCTTCCATTCAATCTCAAACATGCCTACTAATCCAACTTTGTTTGCCAATGCTTTCTCTTCCTCTCTAAAGCTTGTCTAAAGCAAAATGTTCTTTAGATTATTATTGTAATTCTATTTTGTTGGAGTAAAAACATACCTAACCTCATCATCCTAATGAGTATGCATTTTTTTCCCACATATATTTGTAGCCATTGCTTGTTGACATGTTCTTTTTGTGCGCTTCATATTGGAAATATTAACTATTTCTATAATTTGCTTTTGAATATACTCGTCTTGATATAAAAGCGATTGTTGTTGCAAATTGTCCTTTTGCTAGTCTTCCTCAAAGTTTGAAATATAAAAGGGACTGACTTGTTCACTAAGACTTGTTTGTGTTTTGGGCTTTCTAAAGTTATATCTCTTCGATGTTTCCTTACAATCTTTCTCATTTTTTCTAATTGCTTCATAAGCTCTTTCAAATTTAGATATCAGAGAGGATTTCTGAGAAGAAGAAGAAGAATAATAAATTAGAGAAGGAAAAGGTGGACCACTTTCTAGAAAACTAGACTACAAAAGCAAAATGTTTGTAAATTTTTGTTGCTCTCTCAATCTCTCTTGTTCCTTTTTCAACTTCTACAACTTCTCTCTAGACTATCTTTGTAATTTTTCCTCAGGACTTTCTTCAACATTCATTTTGGAGACAAAAAATGATTAAAACATGAAAACAACGAGTCGTTATGGTGTTTGCCACCATCTAAAACGTTATCACCTCATTCCATGAAGTGATGTTTCATTTTTTGTTTTAGGGCCACCATTTTAATGATTCGTATTTTTTTCAGATTTTTGACATTTGTTGCCTTTTGCTTAAATTCATATTAACATCAACATGGGCTATAAATAATACCTATTGACCAAATAATTCTATAGACGTGGCACTGAATAATTATGATGATATTCTTGAATTTGATGATTTAGTATAGTCTACACTATAGATGCCCTCTGGCATATGTTAATTCATCATATCAACATAATCTTGTTCTGACATTAGTGACTTATATATTCCACAATTTAGTAACTATGAAATTGTATAACCATGGTCTGAGTATTTGTTCATAACTTGCTGATTTATTAGATTTACTAGGGTTTCTTTTTATATTAGTATCTAATGAGTCGCAATGGATTGTGTTTCTTTCTGATCTTCCAAATTTTCATCAGATGTTTTTTCCATGGACTGTAAAAACTTTTGATCCTCTGAACTTTGAATCCCTTTCAATGTTTGATCCACATATGTGTATGGTTTCAACTTATTAACATTGACCAATATTGGGTTTGGTTCAAAATTGTTAATAGGAACAAGAAAAACAATATTATTGGGTAAGCAATATTGTACCCTGAATGGACCAAACGATCTTTTCTTGAATTTTCCCATATGTGTTTTTTTGCCTTTAGGAAACCATAAGAAATAATTTCCAAATTTGAACTTCCTTTTAGTAATTTTCTATTGACTCCATAGAAATATGATCCACTAGTTGGCTCCCACATTGTTTTAAGCTTCCAATTTGTTTTCATGTAACTTTTCCAGTTTTATATTTCTGGTTATTAGCACTTTAGTTGGTTCTGCATCTCTGTGGTCCCCATTAATAGCTAGTATAACATATTATATTGGCATTAAAGGATGCAAACCATAGACTAACTAGTAGGGTGTATAATGTGTTGCCACCTTATAAGCAATCTTATATGAAAACAAAATTGTAAACAAATGTTCATCCCAATTTGTTCTTTTTCATTAACCAACTTGGTCAATAGTCTACCAATTACTTTGTTAGTAGATTTTGCTTATCCATTTCCCTATGGATAATATGTAGTAAAACTAACATGCGTCAACAGAAATTATTTTGTCATATGTTTTATTGTGTCATTGATGAAATGTATTCCCTAATTTGTAACTATGGTCAATGGATTTGGTTGGAATATACTCATACAAAAATCTCGTTGTAACTATTGTAATATTGGTTCTAAGTGCCTTTGCCTTTACCCACTTGGTTACATAATCTATAGCTACCAAAATGTATTCGTTTCTTATTTCTTCTTACTGGTTTGATTGGACTTATAAAATTTATACCCCATTTCATATGGGGTTCTTCTAGAAGTGTTGTTACCAATTTGGCCAAACTTTTTGTTTTGAATCCTCCAATTTTCTCACAACAATCATAGCTTTTGCAAAAGTCATGAGTATCTTTGAATAAAATTGGTCGCCAATATCCTACATCCAGAATTTTCTTTGCAATAATATTTGTAACAAAATGTCTTCCAACCACTCCTTCAAAATAATCTGTGCTTCTGAGATGGTCGAACATCTACACATTTTTTTGTTTTGTCCCATTATGTACCAAATTCCTTCTTTCAAAGGGAAAGGTTTTGCCTTTCTGGCCAACTTCTGTTTTTAAGTTAGGTTCATAGTTTTTGGCATTTGACCTATCTCTAAATAGGTTTTTACTTCTTACATCCATATAAATTCTATAGAAAACAGTGATGCATCCACAGTCTAATCTAGGACACCCAATGGTTTTGATATATTTGGCAATATGGATAAAACATCAGCAATTACATGTGTTCTACGAGGTTTGTAAACTGTTGTGAACTCATAATCCAAATGAACAATAACCATCTTGCTATCCTTCCCAACCCTTGTGGTTTGTTGACCAAGTACACATGAGCCATATGGTCTACATAAAAAATAAAAAATGTTTGAATTTATGTAAAGCATAAACCATTATTAAGGCTTCTTTTTCTATAATAATATAATTATATTCTACCTTATTAAATAGGCTAAAAACATATTTTATAGGCTAAGTCATACTTATTAGTTGGATTATGTGCCAACATTACACCTACTACAAACAATGATGTATCTGTGTGCACATGAAACTCTAACTATTAATTTGGAGGTATTAAAATCGGTGCTTCCATGTACTTTTGCTTGATTTGATCCCAAGCTTTTTGACATTTTGTGGTCCAAATAAAAGGTTTTGTTTTCCTTATCAACTTGGTGATTAGTGGCATGATAAAGGCAAAGTTCTTGATGAAACGTTTATAAAATTGAACCATACCATTAAAAACTTGAATATGCTATGGATTGGTAGGTATTAGCATGTTCACTATTGCTTGAACCTTCTTAAGGTTTGGTATTTTTCCTTGGACGCTATGAACCTTAAAATTAGTCTTAAAAATACCATAAATGCACATTTCTTTGAGTTAAGATTGATTTTATATTTTCTGCATTTTTAAAAAAAAAGGTCTGAGCTTCATCAAATGACTTTCCATATCACTATAAACTATGTAGTCATCCAAAAATATCTTCATGAACTAGTCTAAATACTCTTTAAAGGCTTTGCTAACTACTATATGGAAAGTTGGTGGCCCATTTTTGACACCAAATGGCATCACCATCTAAACAAAAGCTCCCCAATTTGCTACAAAAGTTGTTTTGTATCTATCCTTAGGGGCTATAAAAATATGATGGTATCCTGAATATCGATCTAGAAATGAGTAGGCTTCATACCCTGCTAATGTGTTCAATACCTCATCAGAAAATGGCAAAGGATAAGGATTTTTTTTGGTTGCTTTATTGAGCTTCCTAAAATCCTCACAATTTTTCAATTTGTTATTCTTTTTAGGCACTATTACTATGGGTGATAACCATGCAGCCTTCTCTATTGGTTGAAAAAATCGAATTGTTAATAGTTTGTCAATGTCATGTTTGACAATTACAGCACAATTAGGGTTCAATTTGTTCCTTGCTTGATGTGCTGGTGGAATTGAAGTATCTAATTCAATTTTATGTTGAGCCAATTCCAGAAGTATGTCTTTCATATTTTTGTAAGTCCATGTAAACACATCCTTGAACTCATCAAATAACATTTCAAGCTCCCCAGTTTTCTCCTTTATCAATTGTGAATTAACCTTGATGTATTGTGGATTTGCTTATGTGTTAAGATTCAGCTTAACAAGCTATTGTTATTTAGTCAAAATCTAACTTGTTATTTAAAAACCCTATACATGCATTTTTATTGGTGTCTCATCCATTTGAATATCATCTTGGCTATGATGGTAATAGGTTTCTGGATAAACCTTGTCTTCTAATGAAACCTCTAGTGTGACACAAAAGTCTTCTAACTTCATTATTGAAGACGTTACTTCTGCAACTATTTGATATGATATCCTTTGCTCTAGATCAAATTCTTCAGTGCTTTTAATTTTTAACACTCTAACACTTAGCAATGAAACCGTTTCTTCTAAGAGTGTAATTGTGCCAATTGAAAACAATTATGGTTCTATATCAAAGATCAAATCTTCTTTTTCATTTATTAACCGTTCCATCAAGTCATAACAAACAAGTACTTGGGGGCCTTTTGGTTTCTGATTCTAATTTGTTGTTAACCAATATTGTTCTAATTGTTCCATTACCTTGAACAATAATGACATTGTTACCCCAATCATATGTAACCTTTACATCTTTGAACGAAGGTATTCATAACAACATATAATAGTTAAAATCTACCACTTTGTGTTTCAAAATAGTAAATGGATCTATATATGGGATACCATGTATGTGAATCTTCAAATTTTTGATGATTTTTAACGGTCTTGCCATATTCTGATCTGCCATTTTGAGGTGGAATAGAGCTGGTCTTGGTTTGGGTAAACCTAACTTTGTTTTGAAATTTTCTATTATAATGTTCACACTTACCCCTCCATTTATCAAAACATCTTTAATAATGTTTTTCCCAACTTATATTTGGATAACTACCATCTGGTTATCTACCTTTATAGCTGATGTGTTTAGCTCAGAATGTGTCTCAACTATTGTGGCTACACTAGGCTTTGACATTTATTTAATAACTATATTAGGTTTTTTTAACTTCAAATTTTGCCACGTATATTTTTTAAGATTTGGTGTTATTTTCAGTAATTGACCTAACCTCAAAATATAGGTAGTTTTCAGCATTTGTTTACTGATATCTTGGAATATTTGTTCCATAGACATAACTTTATTGATATGATTAAAAAACAAACTTTGTGATACAATTGGTTTTGTGGACACCTTGGATTTTGGCAATCTTGCCCAACTTGTATTCCATTTTGCTTTCTCCTTTGGAATTAGATTTTGTGGTGGGTCTTTTGCTTGCATCTCTTGTTTAATCATAACAAAAGATTGTTGGAGTTTATGTTCCTCTTCTTAATCAACATTAGACTTCTTATTAATTAGCTCACAATCTTTAAACATCTATTATTCAGTAGCCTTGCTCCTAGTGATGGCCATATTCACATCCACCATATGGATTAAAGGATTTGAAACCTTGGGTTTTACAACAATTTGTTTCTTTGTTGGCTTGATTCCTTTGTTCTTAAACATATTATGCATATCACTGTATTTAAGACAATCTATGATCTTATGTCTAATATCACCACAAATATGATAAGAATACTTGACATGGCTTTATACTTTAATCTGTTGATTAGTAACCTTAGAAACTATAGGAACATGGTCTTCCTTTCTTTTAACTCTACATCTTTCAACATTATGATTTATTTTGTTGCAACCTTAGCCTTGGGCTCACGACCAAGGCAAAGGGCTTGGAAGGGTGCGAGACAAGAAGAAGCCCCAAAGTCACATCACACACTCCCAGGAGTGTAAGAAAGTGCGAGGGAGTATGAGAGAGTGAACCTTCACACTCCCAAGACAACTCCCACTTTGGGAGATGGAGTCCCGGTGGACTTCCAAAACTTCAAAGAGCGATTGCAAAGGCCAAAACTCAATGGATTATGGCGTTCTTTATATTATTGGAAAGATCTTGGAACGTAGATGTTTAAAATGGGCTCGCATTGCTCATTTAGACATCTCAAACATAAGTTATGGCCAAAAGAAGGGTCGGGAGTCAAACTGCCAGTTTGACTCCTGACAACAAAAAGTCGGGAATCGACCAGATTTACTTGGATGAAGGGAGCGTGCGACATACCATTGGAAAGATCTCAACAAGAAATACAACTTTTATTTAGATCACATTGTGATCCGAGGTCTGCTCGCAAAGTTATGGGGCTCCAAAGTCACAAAAATCCCATTTGGCATGATTTCGGGATTCCCATTTGGGAGTCTTGGGAGAGAAAAGCCATTTGGATGTAGGTTCCGTGGCCAGCCACAGAGTATAATATAAGGGGGAAGGTGGTGGCTTCCCCCAAGTCCAAGCTATGGTGAATCTAGTGTGTCCGTGTTGCTTGTGGTTCGTCCTAACACCAAAGGTGTTCCGGCTATGCACTAACCACTTTGTGTGGGTTGTATGCAAGCCCGTGTGAGTGAGTGAAGCTTATCAACTCTTCCTAGTCCCATCCCGGAGCTCCAACACACCCCTCTACCCTTCAAAGTGTTATGAGTTAAGGAGTGTGCCCCGACTCCTCCCTCTTCCGCTGTCTTCTACTTGGACTCGCATTTGAATCCTTCAAGGAGTTGGGGGTGCATCATATTTTATGACAATTTGTATAGTACATTCTTGTTTTTTATAAGATTTTTTGAGGTTTCTAAGCTAAATATAGTCTTATTATTCTACGATATTATTAATAGATTGCTTATGGCTTCTATTTAAAAAATTCTTTCTTTACAAAACAAAGTTGTTTCCTTATGTTATTGCAAAGTTTTTTTCTTCATATTTGTTGTTGCTACATGTAGATATGGTTATAATCCAAATTTAAAAACAATAATTAAGAAACTATCTATTGTCTTGTGTTAAAGACTATTGGCCAACTTCAATAATCTTTCATAATAGACTTCCACTCTTTCATTCTTCTCCTATTTCATATTTTTCAATTGTAAGTAAACTTGCTCATTGTTTTAAACTTTTCATATTTTTTACAAAAAAAACTGCAATTATGCAAAAATATAATTTGGGTAATTTCCCATATAATCATTACACCAATCAAACATAGTATCTTTGAGGGTAAAATTGAACAAATTAACAATTTATGCATCATTTGTTTCACTGTTTGTTCTAATGGTAGCTTTAAACATTATAACATGAGCATTTGGGTCAAAATCTTTGACATATTCAGGATAGTTAAGTGATTAACAATAAGGTCTGTTTGGTGGTAATGGTGGCCTGCCTAGATTCACCATTGGCAATCTAAAATATCCTGGAGGTGTTAGTGGTCTTAATGGATTTGAACTGCCTCTTCTTAGATGTAATAGTTGATTAGCAAAAATTCTATTCACTTCTTTAGGTATATTTTCATGCAAACTCACAAATTATGTTCCCCTTGGAGTTTGTGGTCTGCATCTGACACCATCAACAATGTGGATTGGTGCTGATACAATAGAGCTTTAATAATTGTAATTACAAACTAGGGCATTGCCATAGAATATAATGGCATAGATCTTATTAGTTCCATTATGAAATTTGAAGTTCCTGCATAGGTAACTCCAATATTATTTTGATGCAACCAAACTTGGTATAGGAGCTTCATAAATAGGTACTACATTTGCCATAGTCTGAACTTTCATTTCCATTTTGTTTTCTTTCCATATTTGTTCTTTGAGTCTATCAAGAATTTTGACCCTATCATGGTATAGATCCTTTTGTTCAATATGTCCATGATTCCCTACTCTTGTAAGTTCTGGATTTAGATTTTGGAAATGCTTAGCAAATCCTTGCTTTACATTATTTTCAATAAATGGACATTCATTGATCTAATGTCTAATCTTGTGGTAATATGTGCAACATGGAAAATTTAGTCTTGGAACTTTATTCACATAGTGAATTCCTTTACTCCTTTAAATTGCGGCTTTTTATTCAATAATATAATGAATTAGAGGTTCAAAATTTTGAACTATTTGTTCAAAATCTTCATTCTCTTGACCGTTTCAATAATAAGGAGATAAAGTAGATATATACCTTAGTACTACTTCCTCCTTTTTTAACCTATTGAATCTCTATTCTTCTTTTTGAATCAAAGTATTAAAGTTATATTACTACATCAAATCCATTGATTCTAACACAACTTTTTGTCAAGGTTCAAATTATTGACTCCTTCATCTAAATTCAACTTGTGAATTTGCATTTTCAATCTAACCTTCTTCCCTCCCAGAATTTTGCAACATATTGTTGTTACATTTTTGTATTTCATTAGTTTGCATTTCACAAGGAATAATCGGTGCTACTTGAGGCATTCTATGGCCTAAAGGTCTCTCTTTTGTCCATGGATGTTTCTATTATGTTTAATAAACTCTTCTAGGTGTTTCAAACCACTGATCTACCTTATTTGCATTCAAATTGTTATTAATAGTAACGCCATTTTCCACTTGTTCATGTAATATAACCTAATCTAATTGTTTCAAACTTCTAGTTATAATTATATTTCCATCTCTCCACATCCTAATTCAAATCTAAACAAACTTTTACATTAAAACAAAATCCTCATAGTTAGCTACTTTGTTTAAAATCTACTTATTGAACAAAAAATTATGATCAAGATTTGAAAAAAATGCAAAAAACAAAACTAAAGTTCATTATCTATCTATAGAAACAAAAATTTCAACAACAAAACATAAACAACATTATGAAATTCACTCTAAATTCAGACCTTGGGATGGTTGCCAAATGGTAAATACGAAGTCTTTAATTCTATATTATGGTCTAAAATTTGGACTCAAATGCAATAAAACTAATACTAACAAAATTTGTTCATTCAAATCTATTTAAAATTAGTTTCAAAATTAAAATACAATAATGAAAGTATGATTAAAAACATCAAAATAACAAATTCTAGCTATGAAAACAAAACTTTCTAGAAATCAAAGTATATTTCTCTCATAGTACATCAAAGCTCCGTATTCTACAATGATACAATGGTACTCCTCTCTTTTTCTTCTCCTAAAATATTCTTTTAAAAAAAAATCCTATTTTTTATTCAAATTCAAATGGTGATAAAAAAAATGTGATCTAACTAGTAATTCCTAAAATAATAACTAAGTAAATATAAATATATTAACTAATAACTACCACAAGTAACTACTCCCTTAACACAATGTTAGTTCAAAATTAAGACAATAAGTGTGATTAGCTAAATACTTATGCATCAAGGTTGTTGAGTTTCGTGAAGCAAAATTATATTATAACACAAATAGGCATTAACTATGATTTACGTTCTTCATAAATTTCACCACTACCTTCTCAACAACAATTTTTTTTTACATGAACCACATGGTTATGACCTACCTTGTTAACAAACCACAACTATTCAACATAATAGCAAGGTGGTTATTATTATTTTTTGAATATGATTTCAAAATCTACTAGGATGTACTCATTTTGTGGCAAATGCATTTCTATTCACTATATAACCTAACTAACTATTAGATGTGAAAAACTACCTTCACATGGGGGTATTTCTTAAGAGTTACCCTTTGGAATACACTAAAAGAATTACACTAAAAGCCTTATGATTCACTTTGCTAAAAGGTAACTTTTAATAATTAAAAATATTTTTATTATAATTTTGAAATAATTTAGGACATTTAATTTGTATGCTTGGATGGTTTTTAGATTATGACATGTTGTGCAATATAAATTTCCACGTGAAATATTTATTGAAAATTTCCAAAAATTAATATTTAGGTATGTAGGTCAAGATAGGTACCTACCTACGTATCTACCTACCCATCTAAGCTAAACACTTATTTAGATAGGATTAACTTATCTACTTACACCAAATACGTACTTAACTAAATAAATAGGTAGGAAGAAAAATAGGTAAATTAAGGAGGTATGTAGTTACACTATAAGAAAAACATGTATTTTCAACTACTCTTACAACTAAATTTTAGTCGCAAGAAACATTTTGCAACTAAAATCCTTTTAGTTGCCTAAGACAAGTCGCATGTGATAAACTAGTCGCAAATGACAAAAAAAAAGAAAAAGTCAACAAATACATTTATTCTTTTGACTCCATTGTATACGTATTATCACATGTGACTAAGATGCAACTATTTTGGTCACAATTAAAAGCAAATCATGTGTTGCCACGTGTCTTAATATATGATTATTTATATGATTATTATTATTATTTTGAAATAATCTAAGACGTTCAATCCAAATATTTGGATGATCTTATATTATGACACGTGTCACAATGTAAATATGCCACGTGGCATTAAAAAAAAGAAGGTTAGTAGGTACCTAGGTAGGTACATAAATAGGTGCTTACAATCTTTACCTACCTACCTACCTACCTACCTAGGTTTTAAAAAAAGTAGGTAGGTTCAACCTTCCTAGGCTAAATACTTAGTCATATAGGTAGGTACTTCGGTAGGTAGGTGTTATGGACCGACTACAAACAAGTGGAGAATTACAAGACAAGACAAGCTTTATTGATCCATCAATTGGTGTTGATGTGCTGAAGGGTTGTTCCCCAGACTATCTCCTTTTATAACCCTGAACCATACTAATCCCAAAATATCCTAGGCCATGATATTGCCAAAAGTATCCCAAAATATCCTAGGACATGACATTGCCAAAAGTATCCCAAGTATCCCAAAATATCCTAAACCATGATATTGCCAAAAATATCCCAAAATATCCTAGGACATGACATTGCCAAAAGTAT
>Ga0116227_10005167_pt1 | contig 27797 bp, 15 predicted proteins | sample S1TSphgellanicum_FD_89693 | JGI IMG/M metagenome (GOLD analysis project Ga0116227, IMG submission 89693) | Host-associated microbial communities from peat moss isolated from Minnesota, USA - S1T2_Fb - Sphagnum magellanicum MG | ecosystem: Host-associated > Plants > Peat moss > Unclassified...
GGTCAAATGGCCTTTAGAACCCAAAGGGTCAAAATAAAAAATCCAAATTTGTGGGGACCCTTTTTATAACCACCCCCCCCCCCCCCCCAAACCTTGAACACCACAAAGAAAAGAATAGAAACATAGATCTTTAAATGTGCAAATATATAAACCAATAAAATAGAAAAGAATGACATGTTCATTTCCATATTCATCGAAATGTAGAGAAAAATCAATTTCATCCATAGTTTGAAGTTCATTATTAGCACATATCACAAAATTGTGGGTGCAAAAATACCTGAATCTCAAATTCACACCCACCAAAATGTCTAGTTGACACTTATTTTGTGCAAGCATCAATCGCTCTTTAGACAATGCTAGAATGTACGACTTCTTAGTACTACAACCGAAACCTACAACAATTGAATGATTGATAGGTTCATTTGCCACCAATCATACTCATTCATAAAGGGGGTCATTATGTATGTTGCATTTTACTCCAAAAGTACTTGAATCCACACACCTTCTTGCCTCCCTTGACTTGATGACCCAACCCAATGCACAGAAAAGTCCTGCAATGTTGCAAAACACAAAAACACATATTAACAAAAATCAACAAAAATTAGCATCTACAAAATTTAATAAAAATAAACATGAAAAATGGAAAGGAAATAACAACCTAGTAGGTGGATATAGGTCACCATTCTTTTGTGAAACCTATAAAAGAAATTTAACAAGATTTGACAATAAAGTTTTTAGATTTGATTTTGAAAGGTCTTTGATTGATAATGTTATGTCCATTTTCTTATATCACCTCCAAGAATTGAAGGCATTTCTAGCCCACCCTTTGAATGTTGACTTTGTGACAACCACATGCCCTCACATTCTCAAGCTCTATAAGGTCAAGATCACGAAATCATAGTGCAAGAAACTTTTCACCTTCATCAACATCATTGATTGTTGTTGATTGAATGCATGAATCCTCACCATACTACAATGGATCATCAAAATCCATGTCCATTAAATAATTGAAAAATGCATCAGACCCATGATCAAGCTAACATTAGTTGTCACCATCAACACTATCATCTTCAAAATTAATCTCATGATCAACAATGTGTTTGGACTTCTAAATCAAACAACACACCAAAATGATTAGAATCCATCAACAAAAAAACACTAATGAAATTGTAGAACTCCACGTTGACAATACAAAAAATCCTACTCACATGAAAATCAAATTATGTTAAAAAAATTGTACATATTATATGAAATAGAAACACAACAAAATTTCACAAATCCAACAAAACTACAAAAAGAAAAAGAGTAGAGGGTTAAAGAAGGTGTAATATCAACACTATTGTTGTAAGAAAAACTCCATAATGATCTAAAAGCTACGAAACAAGATTAACACCATAAAATAAAAATTCACAAAAAGGCTAAATGAAAAAGAAACTAAGCATCTAAAGGAGGCCAAAGATGCACATAGTTAGAAATCTTGAAAACAATTTGTTAATGCTACTGCATTATAGCACAAGAAAACAAGATAAAAACAAGATAAAAACAATTACAAAAAAAGACAACCAATGAAGATAAAATAGTGAAAAAAAAGAAATGCAAAAACAACTTGTTGCAAACCTAAAATTGATTTCAACAAAAGAAAACTAACTCATTCGAACATGCTTAATGTGTCACTACCTAAAAAACAATTGCCACAATTCAAACAAAGTGGACTAAAACTTGTCAAAAGACATAGAGCACCTAGAAACAAAACAATCAGCAAGACACCATTATCGAAACATATTGAAACAAAAACATTAGTGAGACAACAAAACTTTGTTGTACATAACATTTAACACAAAAAATTGAAATGGAAAACAAAACAACATGACCAAAGCATGATTAAAATATTATTGAAACAAAAACATGAACAAAATATGAGAGAAACAACAAGAAAACATGATTTAAACATTGGCTCTAAACAATCAAAAAAATTATGAAAGGAACAAAATGAGCAAAACAACAAAAGGTTCTTGTGAAAAAATCCATCAACATGACCAAATGGTGAATGAAAGAGGAGGACGCTTTAAGAACATGTTGTTATTTATACCCAAATGTGTAAAATCAACACTATTTGATTTATGACATCTGGATCATCAACTAGATGGTCATTCTAGATTCAACAAGGACATAATGTTAATAATAATATTGTTTAGTGATAATAACCACTGTCCATTTTAAATATTTTTGTGGTCTGATCAAATCTTGGCCGCTAAATATTTAAATCCACGTCATTTGATTACATCCCAAACCAAAATGTAATTGCAACCATCCATTTGCTACAATCCTAATGACCCCATTATGAATTTTTAATTATAGATACATTTTACCATCCATTCAAAATTTTCCTCATCCACCTAATTTTAATTTGACACCATTAGATGTAAGCGACCTTGGCCTCATTCATTTTGTTTTATGTCAACAACACCCATGAGAAATTGGTCACATCTAAATTAATCCTAATCATCTAAGCAAGTTAAATTCCTCATCACCACCATTGAATGACGAAATAATCTTAACCACTTGATATAGGTTTTGAGTAGCACTTGTGGATTTTCTCCATCCCAACCACCTATATTTTTTATGCACAAAATAAAAAACAATTTGAAAGATTTTTCATCTATTTTTTATCTTTTCATTCATCAGTTTTTCATTTGTGTACTTTACATTGTCGACATTTAAATCTAACTATTGGATTGAAATTGATCTTGAACTTCTAATTTAGGGCTCCTGCATGGACCATTTATGAGCATTTGGATTGGGTTGATCCCAACCGTTGAGAGGTGGATATATACCAAATAGTCACTACAAGTTGGTTCTTTGTTTTTTTTCTAGTTTGTGAAGGGGTTGATGGTGGGTTCATAATGCTTTTGTGTATGTTTAAACTGAATCATGGATTTTTTTTGTGTTTTTTTTCTTATAGTGTGTATTATCTACTAGGAAGCGCATAAGAGTTTCAATGCTTTCTAATGGGTTTTTGTTTGTGTGTTTTTACTATCATTTACAAAATTCTATTTTTGGTTGTGTGAAGCACAACAAAACTTTGCACCATAAAGCAATGTTTTATTGATATGTAGTGTTTTTGTGTGGCTACCAAACTTTTCCCCTCCTTGAAACCTTTTTCATGTGGTTGCCTTTCTTGTTTTTTTCCTTGTTATATGCACGGGTTTTGCCTTGTGTGGCCAATCTTACCCCATCTTATGCCATGTTTTGCCAACATGTAAATAACTTTTGAAGAAAGAAATGGCTTTCAACTAATTGGAGGTTTTGAAAGTCATTCATATTATAAGCTTTTTATTTGGATGTGACAACTAGCATGAACAATATGGCTAATGTAATATGAAGTATTGAAGGTATCATTTTGATTTTTATCACAAATGCAAATAACTTTTTGATTTTATGCACATAATCAAGAAGTTTTTTCCTTTTCGATCCCAATACAAATGTTACATTTTATTTATTTTTTGGTTGTTTATAGATTTTTAAAAATTCTACTACATTCACAATTTAGCTAGCTTGTAAAGTGTAATGTTAAGAAAAGCCACAAGGATAAGACTTTTTGGTTTTCACCTCAAACCAAGGATTTGATTTCACAATGCAAATTAAACCATTTTTTCAAGCTAATTCATTTACTTAATTTTGATTTTTCAACAAATGATTATATTTTATTAATTAATCTTCAATGATATAATGATTTCTCTAACACCCTTGTTTTGTATTATTCACCTCCATTCTTGAACTTCATCTTGTACAATTTATGCTTAAGAGATTTTTTTTTATCACTATGTAAAGCCTTCGGGGAAAGGCATTACAAGATTGGGCCAATGCTCAGCTATTGTTTCACACATGCCTTTATTTTGGTAATGCCTTCCCTTGAAGGACTTACACTACACCTTTTTCGAGTCATGATTTGCACATCTAGAAATGAATCCCACACATTATGGCAAACATGAGGTCTATATGTTTCTTATAAGTCTTAAAGTACTTATTCCCCCAACTAGAAAATTCTCTTTTATAAAACCTTGTTTCTTAAAATATAACAATTTTTGTAGTCTACAAGGAACTTTGTCCCACACATGGGCTTGGTTGACAACTAAAACTAATTTTGTAACAAGCAAAAATTTGACCTTTCAAATACTTTTATGAGGCTTTAAAATTGGCAATCCATCTTCAATTGGCATCAAGCACTAACAATAGGAAAAGACCCAATAATCATTACATATGAGAACACCACAATGCATTGTTATGTTTATAAAAGATGACTCAACAGAACATTTGTGGGAAACATTAAGGTAATTATATTCTACTCCCATTATTTGATTGAACTATGCTCGTGTTCAATCTTGTTTGCCACATTTGCAACTTGAGCCAATATCATGGTTCGTGCATTGTTTCTTTTTTCCATTGCAGGGTTGACAGGTTGTTGGATGAATTGAAAAATGATGCATTGGATTACATTGTCTTTTTCAAGGGTTTCCAAAGTATGGAAATTGACATCTTCTTTAGTGATATAAAACATTTCATAGACTTTGAAGCACCCATGTCCGACAAATGGTTGGATTTCATGCTTGTTCACACCTTTTGTGTATAACATCATTTCAAACAAGGACATGTATCTTTTGTCAAATGCACAAGCTTTTAAGGTATTACAAAATGAAGTTCAGAATGGAAGGGGGACAAAGCAGTGGGGGACTAAGTACTTCAAGCATAGTTCAAACTTGAGGAACATTATGGTTGTGCCATATTTGGACAAAGACCATTGGTCCATTTACATCCATGAGGAAAAGTGGTGCATTCATTGCGATTATATTCAAGGGTTCCATAATGATGCAACATCTAAGGAGTTTGCACATAACATCCATATTGTATGGGCCATATCAAGGAGCCTAAATGAAGATGATGTAGAATTTGTAGCTTTTGTGAATGTCGATACCATCATTCCCAAGGTATTTGTGCAAAAGAATTCATGGGAATGTGGCCACCATGTTGTGCTGGACTTTAAAACCTATCTATAGAAGCAAGGGACATCGGTTTCATTACCTTGTGATCATGTGATCAATTGGACCCCAATTTCTTGTGGTATGCTACATGGTAGTATAATTATAGCATATTAAATTCAGATAAATACATAGGGTGACTAACCTGTGAATTGTTGTTTTATATGAAAATACATGTAACCAATAGTAAACCTTAAACCATGTAACAATCAATATTTCATTCTATACTTGACCATACAAATCGCTTGATGTGATTAGGTGGTCCATGGTGGGAGGTATCGACAAGGAATATTCAATGTTGTGTTTTCCAAGCACTAGTGGACAAATTGAAAGTGAACAATCATAACTGGGGATATGCACCCCCCTTATTTTGCATTTGAAAGACACACATCTTCATGGTTCCATGACAACACATGCCATGTTGCATGGTGATTGCAATAACATGCAACTTAAGGTTTCATGGGCCATTTACAAACATTCTTTTCTTTTTGTACACCAATGAAGACACTTCTAGGGGGCATTCCAAATGAGTCCCTTGTTTGTGGTGAGATAAACACCCCCCTTAAATGGTGAAAAAAGAAATGTAAAACTCATTCCCAACTGTTGCACCAAGTAAAAAACTTAAACTTGTGTCATAAGCATGGAAATGTGATGTGTTAGACAAGTAAAATAAATACATAGAAACATTTTGGGAGATTTGTAACATGTTAACTTATTTATAGATCATATGGGTCACACAATATTTAGTGATTAATTTGTTGTATGCACGAAGGTTCAACAAGTCCCTATTCTTATCACTAAACTTTGTACCATATGATAACCATTCATTTACCAAAGATATATTGGACTAGAACAATATAACATACTACTTTCACATTCTTTTCCAACATGTGCTTACTTATTGCATGTAAACTGACATGTTTTAATGTTCACTTACATGCATGAAGTAGCTAGATCTTTTCAAATTGTGCACATCAATGCACATATTTGATGATGTATAACATCTATATAACTTATTAATGAACATCGAAATACAATTAGCTTGATTGAATTTAGCCTAATGTAAGGGTTATATGAAATAGATGGATATATGGAAATTGTGTTTGTGCAAGTTACCCTAGATGCATTGTTGTTAAATCATCACAATTATGTCACATTGAAATAATGCATGTAGCAAATAGATGGGAATCACCCTTGAGATTACTATGGATATATAATGTGTAATTTCATGAGTTCACATTCATGAAGTGTAAGAACATTACCTCAACTTACAAATTACTTCCACTACTAGAAATAATCAAAAGTGGGGATGATGAGCAAAACCCAAATACAAATATCAAAGCATGTTTAATAGCAAGGAATGGCTACTATTCCAAGAAATTTTGCTGATGTTTTAAACTCCACCCACTATTGTCTAGGTTACACCTGAATTTAGGAATGCCATTATGAGGTAACAACCCATGATCAATTTATATTCTTAATGTCTTTTTTTTTCCAAACACAATTTGGAGTGATGGAGTGATGACGAGCAAAATGTTTTCCAAGAGCACCTAACTAGCTTTTGCTTCTTCCACAAGTTCATTTTGAACCTGGCAAATCTTGTTTTCTAAATCTACTTTTGACAATTCATTTGGTGTTTTTTATGTTGGGGGAGTGTATCAAATGTTGTTAGGTGAGCATCCTACTTGAACAAGATTAAACAAATGTTGGAAACCTCCCACAAAATTTCCTTTCAAGGGACCACAATAACCCGCTATAGTTCCTTCCACAAGTTTTGGATGGAGAAGTTATAACACCTTGACTTGGTGCTTGCATATGTTTCCACATTGTGCACATGGACAATCACATGAAGCCCACTCAAATTATGGGTTATGATCCCAATATTTCTTGTGTGGACATTTTTGTTATGTAATAAGGGCCACCCCAAAAGGTCCAATTAATAATGTGACACATGAATTAGGAATCATTCTTGCCTTGAGGACAACATTCACAACAAATTGTTCCTATTTTCTATTAATCACAAACCCATGATTTTTCATAGTGCATTGTACTAATAATGAAACAATACATCACCAACTAGTGCATGTATTGCCCAATCAACCTATCTGCCATGAAACCTACCTTTGGATGAATAGAAGGTTGTTTGTAGATTGGTATGGTAGTTTTCAATGGCTACATTTATATCTTGCTATGCATAAGGTAAGTTGTGATAACCTACAACCCACATTCCAGTCTTGGGTAGCCACTTAGATTTCACATACAACCGAAATACCTTTGGAATAAGAAAATTGTTTGCCACTCTTTCTAACTCAGATTTTCCCCACGCATTCATCTCTTGTCTTCTAGGTGGTATGTGTTGTACATAATCTCTTCCAAGGATTTTAATATAGCTACACAAATAGGTCCATCTTTGATTTTGATGCATTTTAACCAAACTTGACGAACATGCCACAAGCATAAAAAGACTTTTGTTTAGGGCCACACCTCCCTAGATTACATGAAAAGAAGGTAGTTAGTATTTGTGATTTCCCCATATCCAACCAACAACAACCATTCATATATCTTTAACATTGCCTTGCAATGAAGTCATTTCTGTACCTCAAGCTATTTATCTCTACCCTTGCATCATCCACAATGAAGGCATTTGGATGTTAATCACTTTGGAACATCGACAAGCTCTTGTTTAATGCATCCATCCATGGGGCTAGGTGACATTGTTTGTAGCTTGATGTGATAATGTATGCCACATGGACCCCATTGTACCATTCATCAAATACCATCATTGTGTAGAATATAAACTACAACAACAAGTGATGTATTTTAAGGGGTGGTTAAAAGAACATCAAGTCATAAATGATGTCAACATCTAGTTCAAATCCCATACCTTTTGTTCATTTGTTCCAAACATGGTGTCAATAGAGACACTATTCTCATGGCCATGTTGTAACATCATCTTTCATTGCCATGATGTTTGTATTCCAATTGTGAAGGGCATGTTACATCTTTGAGACCCACCATCATCAACCTCAACATTGATCTCTAGATAAAATAAAACATTGTCTTTGTTTTCAATTGCCCACATGCACACATTTTGGGTATCATTTCCATGCTTCTTATACATGTCTTTGGCTAACTTCCATGCCATGTTACAAATGTCTTGCTCATTCAAGAACAAATTTCTTGATAGTTCATCATTCCTCTCAATCATCTCTTTCACTCGGCCTTGTGTTTATTTGTTCATGACTCAATATATGGAAAGACCCAATTGAAGGTGCTCCAACACAAAGGTTTGAGTATCCTCTGATACATGAACTAAAAATGTTGAATTCAACCCACTTTTGACCAATCCATGAACAACAAGTCCTTCCTTGTTTACATGTTGGAACATTGCATAACATATTTCTTTAATTTTTGGATGTATGTAAAACCACTTCAATGTGAAAGAACAACAACAACCTTTCTTATGCAAATTGCCTCGCCTTTTCATTGACACTCGAGGCCCCTTGTGGCCCTTGTTAGTTGTTTCGTGGTTGCTTTTGTTCTTCTCAATTGACTTCCCCAACATTATATTGGGCATAGGTGCATGCATGTTTACAAAATAATCAGTGGGACTGTATTCACATCAACCTATACATAATTATTCAAATTACCAAATGCATGGAGCTGACATGTTACATTGTATGAAAACACTACATAGAACCAACATGGTGCAAATAAACATCTTTCATTAACCAAACATGTCAATGATAACAACATTACAATCAATCAACATCTTGTAGCCAACAACATTACATTGAACCAACATGTTATAGATCACAATGTAGTGCATTGTTGTAGATCACAACAATGCATTGTTACAAATCACCAATAGTCATCATCATGACTTCTATATGAAAAATATTCCATGTTTCCTATGAAATTACCACAAGAATTATATATATATATATGCCTAGTACCCTTTATTAGTTAAGATGATAATATTTCATGCTACTTCATGGTGAATATGAATATGAAGAAGATGTTGAGTTAGGGATTAAAATACCTACCTCATGCTTTCCTAATAGTTGTTTGATCTAGGATTATGTAGAATTCATTTTGATGACCTTTCCTAATGAACTTACACTACACATCTCCTTTATTTTCTTCAATAGCCACAAAATTTGCAACCGTAACCCATGGAACATACCTTTTTCCACAACATTAGTTGCTTTGTATGATGTTGTGGGGTTTGTTGTAATTCAACCCGCCAAGAGACATCCCTAAAACTAAAAGGGCCTAGGGGATGGTTGCTGAATAGAGGCCATAGTTGCTTCCATTGCCATCTACACTACCATGATTTATGTGTGCACTATTGCAATCCTCCACACACATTGCACCATGTCTTTTTTGGACCGGGCCTATCTCTTCCATCCTAAATGCACCTTACCAATTCTTCCAAAATCACAAAACAAATGATTACTACAAAATGCACAAAAAACTTCCAACACAATATTTTCAGTTAAACCCAAAAATACAAATTCTCTTATTTTGCACCTTAAACCTTACAAGAATGGATTTACCATAATGGTACCTAAACCATTTACTTCTACATGGATGTTGAACCAAAAGCATACACCAAAACATGCTAAGCAAATATGTGTGCTGGTAGGTGGTCAAGTGTTGAATTAAACATGGCAACTAAACTCCTTGATAATGGGAACACTATAGTTTTTATCATTGATTACATTACCACATCCTTGTGTTGTCCCATGTTTTAATTGCTACAATCCATAATCCCAATTACAACACCATTTCTTTTCTATTTGTATCTCTACCATCCAAAGTGCATGTTCTACTAATCCTCAACAAACAAAGACCATGTTAAGGTTCAAAGATCCATACTCTAATGATCCTTGAAAAACACACACCACATTGGGGCCCAATATCCAACCACTCATCTTTTGAAATTGAATTTCCTTGATCATTTTTACCCCAATGACAAAGTTGTTCAAACTAACCTCCAATTCTTCTTAGCAAGAGTCCTACTTCATAACATTTTGAAAATGATGTACTAGTTCTTTGATGCACGTTATGATGCCACTTGTTGAAAGCCCTTAGGCTTTGACAACTTGCTAGGTTCCCAACAATCTCATAACATGACATCAAGTATGTTCGAAAAACATGTTCTTAGTGGAAGTATGTGAAAACAATCATTTTTCTTGAAAACAAGTTTAACTGTGTGAAAGTCCTAGAAGCTTTTAACTAAATTTGGAACACCATTGTACAACAAACATTGCAATTTGGAGTCACATTTATTGCCAACACATGTAGTTACAAATTTCATGGATCCTATTATAAGGCGAATGTTCTATAAAAAAAGGTCGATCACATCAGTAAAAGTGTTGGGGAGACTATTAAACACATAGATTTTTTGTTGGAAGCTAAAGATGAAGATTTCAACAATGATATCGTTTACACACTTCCTAGCAATCCTTCAAAACTAATATTTGTAAAATTAGAAAAATGGCCTAGATGTTGATTGTGGTAGGACATGTTCATGGGTGTAAACGGGCTAATAGGAGCCACAAGCACCCCCTTAAGTGACTTTTAAGGGAATATTCTTGAAAAAAGTTTTCAAAAAATATTTTAAAATCTATTATAAAATGTATCATTTTGTTGAGGTTTTTGCTAAAAAATTGCCAAAAATATGTTATTTTCAAAGTTTTCCAAGTCCATTTACAAGTCCTTTGATTGTTTAAAAATAGGGGTTACAAGTTGTTTTACACTACTTTTGAAGGTCCAAATGTTAATGAAATAATTTCATATTTTGGACATTTATAGAATAAGATATTAAATTTGATAATGTGCAAAAATTTTAATTTATTTTCAAGTTAAAATTCTTTTAAAAATTATAATTTATTTTCAAGTTAAAATTCTTTTAAAAATTATTTGGTGTAAAAAACACAGTAGTGGTTACGATTGCTTTTGGCTCCTATTAGCATAATTGCACCCTCATGTATTATCTTGGATTATCATTTGAAAATTTGTCACCAAGTTTTGTATCTTGAACGATCTTGGTCACGTCATCCACCACAAATCACATTGAAACATGTGGAAAAGGGCTAGGATAAATCATCACATTATACCAATATACCTTTTGTTAGTGGACATTTGTGGCAAGCAATGCAACCCAATGCATTTGTCAGTACGTCATTTTCCACACAAGTATTAGGGTTTCGCTTCAAAGGATTTTCTGAGTTCTTTGCTATACAAGTTCAACATTAAAGGTTAACAATTTTTTTTAAATACTTACTATAAGTGAACAATTCATGTTTTTAATAGTCATTAAGGTTCATGTGGTTGTGTTTGATATGTATAATTATGAGATATGGGGAGAGTGAACTATGGTTATGAAACTAAGCTAAAAGTTTGATTGCCTTTGTAGACTAACATTCCACAATCTTTTGATGGTAATAGTTAGTTTGATTGTGTGAAGAGTTGGGCCTTTGATTGTGTGAAGAATCAAGCCTCCAAGAAAGTATGCAACAATCTTGCATACTTTTGGATGTGTAATTGTTGTTTATAAATTAAGCACATGGGTTTAGTCTTGCATGATTGTGTAATTTTTGTGTTTTGTTTTCAAAACATGTATAATTGGGTGCACCCAAATTGATGCATTTTGGTAAGGGTGATTGTAGGCCACTCAACACATTGATTTCCCAACACAAGAATTACGAAATTTGTCATAAATCAAATGAACAATTGAATAGAAAGGAATAGAAATGAAATTTACATTCATGATGTCTTTTTTAAGGTCAATTGGGGATTAGGTATGTACACAAGATGTTGCAACAAAAGAAATGGGTCGATATACACAAACATCACTACTAAAATTCCTATTTTTTCAAACTAACCAAGTTGACTAAATGGGTTTATTTTATTAGAGGAAATGTATTTTGTACTAAAGGCTAAGGGCTTCAATGACAATGGGTATCTTTTGATTAATTAATTTGACTAGAGTGGCCAATTTGATAATTAGTCAAATTGGACATCTAATGAAATTGGACTTAATCATATCACCTAGTCAAATTGGTGAGTGGCCTGGTCAATAAGACCACCCAATCTAATCAAATTGGAAAGTGCCCTACTTAATAAGGCCATCTATTATACTCAATCAATAGGGCTAATTAAGTACGCCTAGTCAAAATGACCAATGGCCTAGTCAAAAAGGCCAATTACAAATTCCAATACTAATTGGGTATCTTGGGATTATTTTTAACATTTTGATTATGTTTAACCAAGTAGAAAAATTTGGAAAATGTAAAAGTTAACTAATTATAACTTAATTAATCATGACCAAATTAATTATGGTTAAATTGATTATATTGAAATTAATTTTGGCTCAACTACCTATGAAAAACTAATTAAAATTAAAATTAACCATAACTAATATAACCATGGTTATTATAAACATAACTAAATTAGCTATATTTATTTTTAACATAAAATTTGGCTACCTTCCATTTAAGTGCATTCGACAATTAGGTTAATCAAGAATCTAACCTTCCTAACAATGTAGATATTATTATTTTACCCTAATATGTTTAACCATAATTAAAAGACTGAAAAGAACTTCAATTTTTTAGGAAAACTCCACGACCAAGCGGGAGAAAATAAAATGTGTTTTTTATTAATTAAAAATTATTTAAAATTTAGCCATGGTTGGTTTTGCCATAAAATATTTATTCATTGGTTAGTTTAACCATATTAACTTTATTAATGGTTAATTTAACCAATTTTATTTACTCATGGTTTAACCATTTTTAGTTGAATCATATTTAGTTTCCCATAATTATTTTAACCATTTTGATTTTAGCCACAATTATTTCATTCATGTTTATTTTAACCATAATTAATTTCTATATGTTTGGTTTTGCCATAAAATATTTATTCATTAGTTATTTTAGCCATATTAATTTTATTAATGGTTAATTTAGACAATTTTATTTACTCATCATTAGTTTAATCATTTTTAGTTTAACCATGGTTAATTTTGCCATAAATATTTTAAACATTTTTATTTTAGCCATAATTATTTATTCATTAGTTAATTTAGCCATATTAACTTTATCAGCGGTCAATTTAACATTATTTATTTACTCATGGTTAATTTAACCATTTCTAGTTTAGCCATGGTTAATTTTGCTCTAAATATTCTAGCCATTTTAATTTTAGCCATAATTATTTCATTCATGTTTATTTTAGCCATAACTAATTTTTTCATAATCCGTTTTACCATAAATATTTAGTCATTAGTTAGTTTAGCCATATTATTTTTTATTAATGGTTAGTTTAGCGAAATTTATTTACACATGGTTAGTTTGACCATTTATACTTTAGCCATGGTTAATTTTGCCATAAATATTTTAACCATTTTGATTTTAGCCATAATTAATTTATGCATAGTTGGTTTACTCATAAAATATTTATTCATGGTTAGTTTAACCATTTCTAGTTTAGCTTTACCATAAAATATTTATTTCTTAATTAATTTGGCCATATTTATTTTACTCATGGTTAGTTTAACCATTTATAGTTTAGCCATAAAATATTTATTGATTAGTTAGTTTAGTCATATTAATTTCATTAGTGGTTAGTTTAGTCAAATTTATTTATTCATGGTTATTTTAACCATTTATAATTTAGCCATGGTTAATTTTTCCATAAATATTTTAACCATTTTGATTTTAGCAATAATTAATTTATGCATATGGGTTTAGCCATAAAATATTTATTTGTTGGTTAGTTTAGCCATATTAACTTTATTCATGGTTTTTTAAACCATTTTTAATTTAGGCACGGTTGGTTTAACCATAAAATATATATTTCTTAGTTAATTTGGCCATATTTATTTTACTCATAATTAGTTCAACCATTTATAGTTTAACCATAAAATATTTATTCATTAATTGTTTTAACTATTTCTAATTTAGCCATGGTTGGTTTAGCCATAAAATACTTATTCATTGGTTAGTTTGGCTATATTTATTTTACTTATGGTTAATTTAGCCATATTTATTTTATTCATGGTTAATTTTAGTCGTTTCTAGTTTGGCCATGGTTGATTTAAACATAAAATATTTATTCATTGGTTAATTTGGCTTTATTTACTTTGTTCATGGTTACTTGCACCATATATTTTTTCATGGTTAATTTTACCATTTCTAATTTAGCCATGGTTGGTTTTGCCATAATTATTTTACCCAAATTAGTTTAGTCATGGTTATTTTTCCATAATTATTTTTATTTTTTGGTTGGTTTAGCCAATATTATTTTAATAATCATTAAGTTTTCCATAATTACCTTAGTTGTGGTTGGTTTAGACATTATTATTTTACCAATCATAATTTTGCCATAATTAATTTTTCCTTGGTTAAATTAGCCACCTATTTAATTTATGTAATGTAAGTATGTGGCTAAATAGCCTAAATACAATTAACTTACATGTAGGTGTATTTATTTAGACATACCCTACCTATATTCCACATATTTACCTATATTTTAGCTTATAGGTAACCTAATTATATAGGCTAAGGTAAACCATTTATATACTTATGATAAATTACTAGTTGGTTAACTAGTTATTTATTTAAAATACACTAATGAATGTGTAATTAAATAGTTAAATATTAATCATTACAAATACATTGTTGATAATTACAATGAATTAGGTCAATTTTGTAAGGATTAGTTATAATTTGGTTGTAATTATCAATCAACAATATAGTACATTATAATTATCTTGATATTTTATATAATTCAATGATTTATAATATGGTTATAATTTTTATTATAAGTAAATAACTAGACATTAACTATTAGTAGTTTTTATTTTAAATTAATTAACATACATATTTACCTACCTCTTTGTTTATTTATTTACTTAATTTATGTATCTTACATAGTTATTTAGGAATAATGTTGTGTGAACTAAAGGTTCTAGTGTTGTGTGGACATGAAAGTGTTTCTCCTTCCCAAAAGTTTGTCTCATATTGTTTGTCATCCTTTCCATGATGAGCAATATAAATGGATGCATGATAAGCATCCAAGACATAAAAAATATTTTTAAAAGGAAGCCCTATTATGAACCAATTGAAAAGGCTTAACTTTAAAGGTTAAATTCAAAATGAAATAGGATCTTCCTACCTGGGTCATTTAGGTGTAGGCTTAATTTATGTGGTGTACATTTAAACTTAGTAAAGGTCATAGCTTAGGTTGCCCTTGCCTACTTTAGGCTTTTATACCTAGTTGCTAGTTATAAACTCCTAGACCTAGGCATAGGTGTTTAAGTTGTAGGTTCTTAGACATAGGGACCTTAGGAATAAGTATCTAATTTTAGGTTTAACTTAGGTTGCTTAGATTCTATTCACATGGCATAGCATAGTGGCCAATGTTTAAATGCCATGTGGCATAACTTAGATGGCCAATGTTAAAATGCCATGTGGCATAACTTAAATGGTCAATGTTTAAATGCCACATGGTATTTGCCTAGTCAAAATGGTGTTCGATTAGTCAAAAAATCATTTGACTACTATATTGACTAATCAAAAGTATTAGTCAAAAATACTAGTTGAAATGTACTAGTCAAAAATGCCAACCTAGGCATGGTCAAAAAGTTCATGGCCCAATCACAATGGACATGTTCAAAACAACTTGTCCGAAATGATTGAGAGGTTTTTTTGACACCTATCCAAAATGGGTCTTTTTTTACCAAAATTTCTAGTAAAAAAAATTAGGAATTTTAGTAGTGCATGTATTAAAAAATACATTACATATAGTTGGCCTTAGGGCAAATCCTTAAACATATAAGGGTTATAGTCTAGGTTTTTTTGCATGTATGGTGGGCAAAGGGCTTTTGCTAATATTTCAAAGAAGATTGGAACCAAGTGAAAATTTTGCAATTAAACCTTGTAATCCAACAAAACTTCTTGGGATACTAGGTGATTTAAAGGGAGTCACAAAATTTTCTACAAAAGTGGAATTTTTGTGTGTACATATGTAATAGGACCATGTTTCATGATTATGTACCCTTTGCCTTGCATTAGTTTAGTTCACCTTATCATGTTCCACACCCAAAGCCTCCCGCATTAATGTGGGTACATGCACTTGTAACATGGTGGTTACATGAATTGAAAAGGTTTGTAGCATGTAAAATTTATAGGGATAGTTGTAACATGTTCAAAATTTTCATTATGATAATTTGGAGCAATTGGAATATCTTTCTTGCAAATTTTATTTTTCGCCTATCTATTTATCAGGTTGCAGCCCTTGCCACAACTTTTGTACATGGATCTTGGAAATGAACACCATCTTTGCCATCCTTTAGCTTTTTGTTACACAATCATCTATTACAATGGCATCCTTTCTATAATGTACCTTCATAGAACTTTTGTGACAAATATTGGTGGTATTTGTACATCGCCAATGAACAATTGAAATATGTTAATTGAATAGATTATATGATTTAATTTAATAGATTCCTTGCTTAACTAATATGTTATTATGAAATTTGGAAAGTACTTCAATTAGCAAGCAACTACACCACATGTCCACAAAACTATCCTAGAAGATTACAAAATCAAAGGTGAAATTTAGGTGAAAAAGGTACCCAACTTGTATGGATTTTTTGTCCATGTGATCTGAATGTTCCTTTGTAATGTCCATCAATACATAAAAACTAGATGGTTTACTTCTATTATTTTCATTTTATGGGCATTTTGGCAACACAATCAGAAAAGCAATGTCCATATTTGAGACAAAATATTCCTTGAATACAAAATATACTATCCACCACAATCCATCCATTGCATACTAGTATAACAAAAACTTTAAACCAAAAGATTAGAAGACATTTTTAAATAGGTCTTGCATGTAATTATTACATTTTAAATATTTGTAACATGTGGTAACATTTGCAAAGTACCATTGACAAATGTTACAAAAAAGGACAAATACAATGCATACATAAACCTTGTTGAAATGTGTTATGCATGATGTTTGGCAAAAATGGAAACAAAATATAAATGAATGCATACAATGTTTCTATGCTAACCCATTCATATTAATATGCACCTATTTTCACACTATGGTTTGAATTTCAGAGACTTATTGCAAACAAGTCCATAGCCATTATAGAGACTTGATCATGTAAGGTAATGAAAACATTTTGTAACATTGTGTATAGTCTCTTGCCAATCTCCTACAATACAGTATCATGTACATGCATTTTATACTTGGAACAATATGTTGTGGGTGATGGAATATATAATGAACATGTGAGCAATTGGACATATATCATTGCCATGGAATTAACATATTATACATGCAATTGGAAGCACAAATGAACATTAATCGGCATGTTACCTGAAATCTACATCTTATATAAGTAAAAATGTCAAGATGTGTTTTCATATGGTAATGGGTTTGTTGCAATTAGTTCATGATTGGCACTTCCTCCTCCATTATAAACAACAATAATGGGGATGGTTACAATATGTTCCTTTTCATCCCCTACAACAGAAGTAAGAGTCATCTTGTGTTAAATGATTCGGGTGAAGTTATAAACCCTAATTCCTCATAATCAAATTTCTATGAGAAAGTTTTAGGCTCTAAACAAATTGGGTAACTATTATACCTTTGTCTATATTGGATGGAATGTCAATGATAGTGACATCTTCAATCTACGAACATGTACATTGTAGAAATTCACCATATGAATGTATAGGTAATACCTCCAAGAAGTTGGGGCCATCAATAAATAATATTGTGTTATAAATCGTTATCATAGCTTCCACAATTGCAACTTATTTAGAAGCTTGAATATTGCATTTGCTAAGCTCAATGTTGGGCCCAATAGTGGTTCCATCTATAAGAGTAAAAATATAATTGGCAAGGTGAATAGCTTTTAACATATCCTTTGATTACATATTGGTGATGAATCAAATCCATTGGTTGACATGTGATGATGTTGCATTATATTATGCAACTGTAGTTTACACTAATCTTCACCAGCAACAATCGGTTTTAGTGCAACTACAAAAAATAGATATTGGCCATTAATGAAGGTTCCAAATCCATACACAAAAAAAGCATGTTATTTGTGCAAACATAACCAATAGACATCTAAACTATATATCTCTAAACATAAAAGCAACTTCTTTCTAAACATAATAGCTTTTAGGTCAAATTCTTTAAGGAGTATCATTAAGGACAAAAGTCCTTAATGGAGTCCTTTTTTGTCCTATATTTTGATCCCGATCCATATTAATGAGTCAAAACGTGTCAAATGTTTTATAAGTATATTTTTTACCACAAGAATTTTATATTCCATCAATCTCATCCATTTTGTGTCTTTACATGGTCAAACAATACTATGTAAAGGAGTATAGAAAGGGTGACATTGTGACAATATTTTGGTACTCCTTAAAGAATTTGGATTGTTCTTTCTAAATTAACACCAATTTCTCTCTAAAGATAATAGGGGCTTATTTCTAGACTTAACAACAACTTTTTTAGACTTAACAAGAGCTTATATTTGAACATACAAATAACATTTGTCTAAACGTAACATACCCTTCTTAGTATATTAAATTACAGCTTTTCTCTAAACTGAACTACAACCTCTCTCTAAACTTGAATGTAATTTTATTTATAATTCTTAGTACATGCATCACAAGCAATCCTAAACTTTACACATGTAATTTTATTTGCAATTTTTAATAATTGCATCACAAGCAATCATAAACTTTATAAATGTAAATTTATTTGCGATTCCTAGCACCTGCATCACGTGCAATCCAACCACAATCATGATCTTCTATGACTTTCAACTAGCTAGTGACATGCTATTACAAGCAATTATTTTCGGGCACATTGTCGTTCTATTGCCATGCTTTAAGGAATTTGGGTTTGTTTGCCTTTGCCATTGTCTGCATCCCTCATAATTGCACATTTTGTATCTAGTTAATGTACTCATCCCACCATTCATTAATTGGATGTTTGAGTGATTCAAATGCTAGTTCCACATGTTGCCTCCATTCTTGGCATGAAGAAGCATTTGTACAACTTGCAAACAAAAAAAACCCTTCCTCCTATAACATCCTTTTGATTGGAACCCATGGCCAAAAGTTGAAGCCTAGTCCAATCTATTCCACGATGTGGTCCTTGTTCCCTCCCTTAGTAGGGTGACATAAAATATCTATTTTTCCTTTTGCATGTTAAATTAGCTGCTACAATAGTCCTTACCTCTTTTTTGTTGTGTGTCCATCAGAATGGTGGAAAAACATTATGTAGAAGCAAGACATCGCATAAAATGTGGTACATAATATGCCATCCCTAAGTAATTTGCTCCATGTGAAGAACTACCCTAGCTTCCCAATCTTGCATTTTCTTGTTTACATATTCATCAACTTTTTGAACCTTTCTCTCCTTCCAAGTTGTTTTTTAGACCCATGACTATTTTGCCTAGAAGTTGGTGCTCATGATCGACATATTCAAACAACACTTTGAATTCTTCATCCATAGTAGCCTGATTGTGGACATGTTCAACACACAAAGTGGTGGAATTCTTAACTTTGTTGCTACATTGATTTAATTTCTACACCCAAAATACAACAAGTTGGAAGTTAAACCCTATAATAGAGTTGGTACATGAAAAAATATAACAAATGATTAAACTCAAAATGCAAATGTAGTTCTTTTACTAATTTTGCAAATGACCAGCTCCCATATGAAGACATAAATTTGTGCTCAACCTGGTTGTCCCAAACTTCTTATATTACTACAATCTAAATTTAAATCCATCAATAATATCCTTCTCCTAGTCATAGTGACGTAACATGTATGGCAACATCACAAAAAACTAAGGACACGTTTCAAGAAAGCATGAGGATGAGGAGGTGGCTATTAATTCATGGTAACCACTTGTTATGCTTTCGTAAGTGCAAAGACCAACGCATTTTTGCATTTAGCCTCAAATAACCCTAACTCCTTGGATGGAAATTTTTCTATGAGATTAATAGAAGGAGAACTTTGGAAGTTGTCACTAACGTCCAAGATGATGTGTCATGTGGACAAGATGTCATGTCAGAATGTAGTTGCATTTCTACACCAAATGCAATGCTAAATCTAGAATTGTCACTTGCAACTACTTCAATTTTGGTTTTTCCAAGTCCATATGCATGTTGGGTTGTCCATCCTTTTCAACACTTTTTGCTTATGTAACATGAAGCCCATCGAAATGTTGATCTTTGGATGCGGACGTAGCTTGGTTGGAGTAAATGTAAACCCATTGTCTTGTTCAATTGTGTTGTGAAATTTGTCAACCACCCACCCAACCACCTTCCTCAATTTTTTTCAAGTTTTCACTTTATAAGGCTTCTAAGTTTCAATTCCTATTTGTTGCCTTATCATTTGTTGGCTATTGGCAGTACCTCCTTCCTTCATAGTTGTGTTATTATTTTTTGGGTGATCCTTCTTCCTTTTCTTTTCGATGGTTTTGACCTTTTTTTTTGTTTTCCATCAATTGCAAGCTCTTCCTTCAATGTTTCAAGTACATTTGCAATAGAGGTGGACTTGTGGTGTTTTGCATCATACCTTGCAAACAATTGTTATCCATGGAGTGTTTTGAATGAACACACTTGTTTGATGATTATATCAACTACAAATTTTTGATCTTGCTCCTTGTCAATTTTTGTTTGGCTTTTAATTGATAAGTGAGAAGTTGATTTCTCATAAATGAAATTGTGTTTTAAGTTTTTGGTTTCTTCAACAAACTTGAAGTTGGGGCACATTGGCAATTGAACACATTTACTTGAGTTTGGATAAAAGGGTGTTTTGTTGTATCTTTTATGACGTTACTATGAAAGTATTTGCTTATTGGCCACTCTCCACCACAAATAGATGTAGAAAACATCTTGTCACCTTTTTTTTTATGTTTTGTCACTATCCTTAAGTGTTATTTGACATGCCAACATGTTTCTAAATATTAGTAACTTGGGCAAACATTTTCATTTTCAACATGTAAAACCATGAAACCCAAATTTGTAACCAGCCACCCACTTGCTATAACCTAAACAAATATGGATAAAGATATAAAACACTTACTTTTATTACTTCAAACTCCACTTTTAGTTCATTGTAAAACTTAGGTGCAACAAATTGTTCCACAAATTTCTTGTACCCCTAATTGACATAGTATTAAACCAAAATTTTTGCAGTTAGGTTTTTTTCACCTTTTGTAGACAACATTCTACTCCCAGGTTCATTGTCCATGTTCTTTCTAGCCATTGCAACACTTGACATTATAACAATACCTAAATCAGATCATAACATGAATCCTAAATATAAATTCCTAAAACAATTTTTTCCTAAAATAGTTCACAACATGTATAATCTTAAAATATTCTACAACATGTACAATCCTAAAACATTCTGCGACATGTATAATCCTAAAACATTTTGTAACATGTACAATTTTAAAACATTCTACAACATGTACAAATGACAAGTAACAAACATGAACACATCAAGGGTTTAAACTTATGATATGTGTTGAATAAGGAAAGAAAATTTTGTGTTTTTAAATAGTGACGCACCCCCACACTCTTGAAAAGATTCAAATGCAAGTTTGAAAGTAAAAATAGTGGAAAAGAAGGAGTTAGGGTACATTACCTAGCTTGTAACACTTTAGGGGTAAGAGGGGCATGCTGGAGCTCCAGGATGGGGACTAGGACGAATGACAAGTGGGTCAATTATTCACATGGACTTGCATAAACTAAACAACAAGTTGGTTAATGTGTAGTTGGAACACTTTTGGTGCATAAACAAACCACGAGCATACACGGATTCACCATAGCCCGGACTTGGGGGAAGCCACCACCTTCTCCCTTATAGTATTCTATGTGATTAACCATGAGGGTTGCACCCAAATGTCATTTTGTTTCAGGACTCCCAAGTTGGGAGTCCCAAAATTCCCCAAATTGGGACTCTTGGCACTTTGGAGGCTTCTAACTTCTTGTGAAACCCTCCAATTGAGGTGAGGTCTAAAGCAAAGTTGTAGCCTTGGTTGAGATCTTTCCAACAATATGTGGCACGCCACCTACACGCACATAAATCAGGGCGATTTCTGACTTTTAGTGGTCAGGAGTCAAATTAGCACTTTAACTTCGACCCTTCTTTCGGCCATAACTTGTGTTTTAACTATTCAAATGGGTCATGCAAGTCCATTTTAGACATCTACGTTTCAAGAGCTTTCCAATGGTATAAGGAAATTTTCAATCTAATGAATTTTGACCCTTGAAATTGCTCTATGAAAATTCGAAACTATGTAAGGACTCCAATTCCCAAAATGGGAGTCCACTTTGGAGTGTGTGAGCTCATTCCCTCACACTCTCTTGCACTTTCGACTTGCACCTTTTCATGCCTTTGCTTTAGTCGTGAGCCCAAGGTTAAGGTCGTGATGAATAGTTTCATGTTCATATCACTCCTCCTCTTACATCTACAAATTCCTTCCCATGTTTTTCACTTCAAAAGAAAATTCTTAAACATGTTACAAAATACTATTCAACAAGGTTTTTCAAAGGAAGACAACAAAGTCCAATTAAAAAGTTAAGTAACAATTGAAACTGATTTGCATGATTTCAACTTCTTTACTAACATTTAAGCACTAAACAAGGTTTTTTCATTGAAGTCTTTCGTGTAGTCCATGAACACCTGAACAATACATTACTTGGTATAGGAAGGCATTTCCACAAGTATTTCATATCCATCATAACACTAAAAAAAACTTACCTCAATAGTAGTGTTGCACTTGCACTTGAAGCTCCTGCAGGTTTCACAAGAGTTTTACTAGATGTATTTCAACATATTACATTAGTTTCTAGGTGCATTAAAGAACTTGATGTGATACAACAAACATTACTTGATTGTTCACATTATTGGTGTGTAATAAACTAATTGATTGTTGCTTGAAGTTGTAGGGCAATGGTGATGGAGTTTCAAGTTGGTCTAACGATGGAGATGATACGTGAGCACAAAGGACTATTACACTGCATTAGGGTTTAGGATCAAGGATGGTGGGGCTGTTTGGATTGTCTTCATTTGTGCGAAAGAGTTTGAAATTGGCGCATGTTACATGGGCCCATCCAATGAGATGACATGCGATGGTTAGTGTACCCTTCATCCTATGGATGCCATAGTGACCATCACATGTTATGCAGGATGTAATGTGCAAATGTGGCAATTATGCGAACATAGATGGGGCTTTGGAGGGGAGGCCTGTTTTGGTGACGTCATGTTGTGGTCGCAGTACATCTGTACCTAACGCATTTACAATCTTAGGCCTGTTTAATATTTTCCAACAATGAGTCAAAAAATGCCCAAATTTCTCATTATTGGCCCCAAGATTTTTAGGCCTTGACTCCTAGTCTAAAGCGAGCCTAACTATTAAACTAGGTATATTTATCTCCTCTGTGTCAAAAAATAACATTTATATCTTGGTTTGCTTTAAATGCTCGTATATGTCTGGATCTTGGTTGTTAGGTTAATTATATTGTGTACTACAAACTACTGAACTAATCTTGTCTCTAGGCCAATTAGGTAAAGTATGTACTTCAATGTTCATACCAGTGGGCAAAAGTTGGAGGTCACATTTGTGGAATCCCAGTCCCTTGGCCTGCCCAACAGTATCCACACCGGTATCTTTAGCCTTTAGGCTAAAGGCCTGGGCCTAATTAAGAACCTTGCCCTTTAATCAAGAAGTCCAGTGATCAAATCCAAGTGCTTGAGTGATACATTATATAGCATTTTTGGTCATTAAGGTGTGAAGCCCTGGAAATGGATATTGCAATGCTGGTGCAACACCACCAACATAAGTCGGGTATTGCAAAATTCTTCACCAAAAAATTTCTAAGGCTTGGGAACAAAGTAATCAATATCATCCACCATCTTCTGTCCAAGTGACTTCCCGACGCGGGGTTGTCATTTGGGCTCTTGTCTTTCCTGATTTAGTCCCAGATATATGTAATGTTTACAACCAAACAAAGAAAGAAGGGAGGCTTAATTGACCATGTATGATGGTCCACCCAATCCCTAGTCCATTGATCCTCCAACTTTGTACTTAAGATGTTCAATAGCCCTGAAGCTGATAGGCAAAGAAGACGACAGACACACGCAGGATCAATTCACAACCATAACCAGACACACGCAGGATCAATTCACAACCATAACCAGACACAAGCAGGATCAACGGCTATCCATACTGGAAGAATCCAGCTTACAATCTGATTGTCTAAGACGGATCAATGCGACTTGTAGTCTGCTTCTCATGAATCATGTCGCAAACCCAATTCGCCTCATGACAAATATACTCCTCCTCCCATACTTAGGTACCTCCCCCTGGGTGTGCCCATGCTTTTGATGACTAGTTGACAGTGCAACCGTTATATAGCTGGATTGATGAAGATTATGGGTTCAGTGTTCAGTCTTGGTTCGTACTGCAATCTCCTGACACACGCCGACATCACACTTAAATTTAGCAATGTATGCAAGACCACTTGTGCGGGCACTGCTCTGAACAATAGTTTTACCAACAGAATAAATTCCAATTCTTTCTCATTTTGGAAATATGCTACCTTATCTCAAGTTTCCACTGTCGGCATATTAAGGCCGACTTTAGATTGGGGGTCCAGCCAGGTCCACTATCCTAGGAACCAATTTGGACTCATTTGAAGCAACTTGAATCCTTGAGTTGCACCCTAGCTTGCATGTTGGTTCTTCAAATCATGAGCTCTCCTTTCTAGCTTGGGGGGGTGGGGTGGGGTGGGGTTGGGCAGGGTGGGGGGTGGAACCAATTGATTTTCCCTTCAAAATAGTGCCATGTAAGTTTAGCCTCAATTTGCCACTTTTTGCTCTTCGATCCTCATCTAAAGGCTTTCATGTGGGTCCAATTTGTGGCTCTCAGCCAATAGGATTGCACTATTTCATTGGACCCTGGACCTTGCACCCTCATCTAAAGTGGCCTTGAGAGAGGTGTTTGCTTGTTTGGATGTGACCACCTTGTAACCCTCCCAAACTCTTGGCCCCCCCACTTGGCTTGTGGTACCACTAGAAATTCTTCAACATCGTGGTGTGCAAGGGAAAGAAAGTTATGTACTAGCTAACCAGTGAGAGCTGCTGGGTTACTACTGCATATAATCAAGCTGTGGGAGTGACGAGATTATGTGCAGTAACCAAGTAGCTTGAGCCAATTAATAAGAATAAGTAGTTGTTTTGGAGTGGTGAGTGTTCAATTCTTCCCCCACAACCAGACGAAGTCAATGAGAGTTATTAAAAACACCCAATCATGTGGCATGCTCCTCATGGGTTATGGATTATAACTGGCATTAGTATTGCCAGAAGCTCCAAAACCAAGGGCTATGAAATGACTTTTGTCAATGTAAATTAAATTTAAATTAATTCAACAAGGTGCCATGAGAACTCTGAAATGAACCCCACTATGACCTGACTGGTAATGGGATGGGTCATCTTATAGAAGGTTTAGGTGAAGTTTCCTCGTCTTCCACTCACCCACTATTCAATTGTGATTAATTTGGTTGAATGATAGGCGAAAGGGCTTCTATGTTCACCTCACCATTTCGCAACCCAGTTCGAAAAAACCCACACCTGGCAGTTGCAGGTGTACAGAGTTAATGTGACGAGGACCAAGTCAGAATATATTTGCAATTGTACAACCTGTTTTTGAGGTAAGGTGACTGACATTTGTGTTGGTATCACCAGATCTGGTGGGGGAACCATCAGAGCAGTGAAAAATCTGCGAGAATAGGTTATGGACTGGCAGAAAAAAATGCTCTCGCCAACTTGTTCTGTGAGGATAGTACGAAGAATGGGTGAGTGGGAGATCATGGCCACAGTGAACCAGCACTCACGAGCCCACCATCCACTGGATGCCTGTCATAACTCAGTTGTGGATGAACCTTGATTGAGTTAATATTTGGTTTCACCTTGGTAACCAATTTTGTAAGAAATAGGTCTGATATATAGGTAGATATCCTAATACCTTTTCAGCTTTGGCATTAATTATATTATTTTCAGTTTTGTCAAAAAAAAATTTAACAACAGATCTTTATGTCAAAAAACTTGAAAACTTGAGTAAAGGCAGCCAAATTCGAACCAACATCTACATCTACATTACTGAACCCATATTGTCTTTGATTGGTCTAACCTAAAGTACAGCAAATAATTTGTGAGAGCAATTATGATATTATGATATTATGATATTTAATTATTATATGTCAAAAATTTCAAAATCAAAAACTGTGGGTCGAAACAGAAATTTTAAATTTTATTAATTATTCAGCACTACTGTGCTGAACATGAAAAATATTATGATAAGTTTAAAAATAGGTAACTGCTATGTAAATAGATGGTTTATACATAGGTAAAGGCTGGTTTTACACCTCCATACTAACAACTCCTGTAGTGTTTCGCAAGGGTTGTTAGTAAGTAGGCAATAAAAAAAAAGCAACTGAGCTAACCGTCAACATGGTTACCTAGGGAATTGGAACCCAACAGAAAACCATTTTCTTATCACTTACCATCCATCCTTCATGGTGCTCTGGTGGGTGCTAGTTCACTGTGGCCGAAGATCATGGAAACACATGTACCTTTAATATACTTGCACCAATGGCACAGGGGCCCACTAGTCATCTTGAAGCAAACATCAGTAGACTTCAAGATCTTCTTGTCGAAGGGGGAGAGGCATGTGACCATGCCTGTCTATAACGGTTTTAAGTTTCCACCAACAGATGTTTCCCAGTAGGGCAATGCTCAGAAATCATCTTATACTAGTGTGTGCCCCATGCCTAAGGCACAGGTGTGTGTGTGTCAGGGAGGAGAAGCAAAAACTTTCCGAAAAGTGACTGCTGATAACTTTCCTTCACACACAGTCCGGACCGGACCCGGCCCGGCACCCCGTTCTTGACATCGGGTATCCCGGGTCTCTGTTCCGCGCTAGAATGTCGTAACCTAATTTCCTCCAATAGCTTTGCCCACAGTCTGGGAACAGGAAATTCTGCCCTCCGATTAGCGCCGGGCCTGGTCGGCCTGAAACCCGAGCTCCATCAGTGACGTAGTGAATTTATATATAAGATATGGTAAAAGATGTGCAAGGAGAATTTGGCACGACCAGTCAACCTTAAGAGGTGCACAAAAAGACATATGAAAGGAGGAACATACGAACATACACCTATGTTAATAATGCATGGGCAATAGAGACTTCTTTAGCATATATCTGCCGGCGCAGACTTGACCCTGATAGCTTTATCACAACTTTAGCTAGTAAAGTTCTCGCAGCAGACCAGGCTAACTAATCCCAACCACAATTTGTGAGCTAAAATGCCTCAGGCATGAGGCTGGGCCCTCCTTCGAACTCAAGGCCAACTGGAAATATTCAGTACGTAATCTACTTTTGAATGGAATTCAGATTTAATTGAAGTAAAAGTTTCACATTGAATTCAAATTTCATTGAATTACAAATTTGACTGAATTCTGACAGTTGAACAAATCTAAGAATCTTTTTATGTTGTTGACATAACCTATTACAAAATGAGGTAAATATATTGGGGGGGGGGGGCGCTGGGTGGTGGAGAGGTAGAATCTTGTGACATACAATTCCAAAAAATTAAATTCCCTTGAGATTTTTTTTTTTTTTTTTTTTTTTTTGAA
>Ga0116227_10005169_pt1 | contig 27791 bp, 32 predicted proteins | sample S1TSphgellanicum_FD_89693 | JGI IMG/M metagenome (GOLD analysis project Ga0116227, IMG submission 89693) | Host-associated microbial communities from peat moss isolated from Minnesota, USA - S1T2_Fb - Sphagnum magellanicum MG | ecosystem: Host-associated > Plants > Peat moss > Unclassified...
CATTTAGAAACAAAGAATTTCACCCTGTTGGTAAGATAGAAATCTTGCTTTCTTTTGATTACTTCAACCCAGATAAAATTGGTAAGGGGCTAACGGCATTCCCTAGTATTGGCTCAAAAGTATTTGTCTGTTCATCTGCATTTATACAAAAATATTTCAAAGGTTTTGGAGTTAAGGAAGACGATAAATCAAGGGTTCCAACTATTGATTTAGGTATTCTTACATCCGACAATAAAACAGAAATCGAGGTCTCTCAACAGGCTCTTTTCGGAAGGCATTGCGCAATCGTCGGAACAACAGGAGGGGGTAAAAGTTGGACGGTAAGCAAATGCCTAGAAGGCATAATAAAAAATAAGAGCAAGGCAATTATTATTGATGCAACTGGGGAATATTCATCTTTTGACGGTGAAGGAAGCGTTGCAGAGGCGGCTGTTATTGGTAAGAATTGTTTTTTTCATTACAGCAACCTAACCATACAAGATTTGTTCGTTTTATTGAGACCATCTGGACAGGTACAAGCGCCTAAGCTTCTAGAAGCAGTAAAGTCTCTAAAGATTCTTGAAATTCTAAAAAAGAACACAGATGGTACCAATATCATTTTGAAACCAGACGGAAGCGGCTTTGATATATTAAATGCCAAAACAGGCGTGACAGAAGAGATTAAAGTTAGCAATGAAACTATCGTTAAATCAAGCGGAAAGCACAGCCCGTTCAATATTGTTTATTACAAATACATTGAAGAGATTGAAAATATTGAGGCTAATTTTGATATTAGAAAACTTGCGCACCAAATTGTAAATGAGTGTATTTTCGACATTAACCCTAGTATTCCCAACACTTGGGGAAACAGGAATGAGACGCACTTCAACAATTGCATAAGTCTTGTTCTCAGGACAACTAATTTTGTCGAAAATGCTAACTACAATAAAATATTCGGTATCAAAGAATCCAAGACGGATGACAACGAGTTAATAAAAAGAATTGCAGCCTTTTTAGGAGATAATACAAAGTCAATATTAAGAATTGGATTTGAAAACGTTGGATACGAATTTCAATCAAGAGAAATTTTAGCAAACGCAATTGGGAAATATCTATTAACTCTTTCTCGGGAAGAAAAATTTAAAGCACAACCACTTGTTTTATTTATTGACGAAGCCCATCAATATTTGAATAAGCACGTCAAAGATGAATATTTTGAGTTTACGCAATTAAGTGCATATGACCAAATAGCTAAAGAGTGTCGCAAGTATGGTTTGTTCTTGTGTTTGGCAACTCAAATGCCTAGAGACATTCCTATTGGCACACTAAGCCAAATGGGAACGTTTATAGTTCACAGACTAATAAATCCATACGACAAAGAAGCCATAGAATCGGCATGCTCAGCCGCAAATCGTAATTCTTTGTCGTTCCTTCCGATATTGGGGGAAGGTGAGGCAATTTTAATTGGTATTGATTTTCCAATGCCGGTAGTTCTGAAAATCAATAAGCCATCAATAGAACCCAATTCTCAAACCCCGCAATTCAAATAACTATCTTAATAATCATGCAAGCTACAGTTCCTTGTTTTAGCCTCTGTACTAACCCTCAACGCAGGTAAATAGGACTCTCTCAGCCAGCCAGTCGCAAAGTGTCCGCCAGACCAGTACACAACCTTTTGTTGTCTAATGATTTTTAAAAGACGAAAAGACAGGTAATACTGTATAGTGGATACAAAACAGGATAAGGCTGTTAACGCAGCATGTGAAAGATCATTTGATCTTTTGGGTTTATCACTCAATAGGAAGGCCGAATCAGGCGCAGCTTGGCATTTGTACTCGAATCACATAATAGTTCACTAGGAAGCGCCTAATGAGGCCGTAGTCGAGTTGTGGCCGACCAGGTACTATAATATTTGTTGCGCGAGAGAAGAGTATTTGTATAGATATATCTGGTCCCCCCACCACATATTTTGTAATCACTGCTTTTGTTTTTCCTTACGAATGCTTGGCTTCAATATAATTTCTGAACCATTCAAGAGATATATTCTTACTCACGTCATGGTTCTTACTGCCGTGGTCATTTACATCCTCTATATCCATTGAAATTTCTATCTCACCATCAGTCTGCTCTACCATATCGAAAGATCCATCATGGTGTTCAATTGTAAAATATAAGCCCCCATCATATCCTTCAGGATTTGTGACGGGTGAGTCCATAATATCTATTATTTTATCCGCGGCTAATGCTTTTCCTGCTATGTCGAGATATACTTGTATCATGATGTAAGTTTAATAAAGAATAAAAAAATTTTTAAGATGCTATATATGATCTGTTTGTTTGAAGTTAGAGATCATTTGATCTTTTTCAGCAGCGCGCATCTTCGTTCTTCCATCCTATCCATTTCCCTGTTTTCAAGTCTAGACCTCTGTCTTTCATCTGCATCTTCGCCATCTCTACACAATCGATCTTACCGCTGATGATATCGAGTAACAAATCGCGGTGCGTCTGGTTGAATATGAACAGAGGGTTCTCGTCATCAGGTATCAGCCCTAACCAGGCAGCTGCTTTAAACTTGTTTATTTCTTCTTGTGTGAGTTTCATAGTCATCCCTATTAATGCTCTGAAGGAAGAAGAATACAATCCAATTCAACCCATACAGTTGCTTCGTCTGCTGTGAAATCAGTAAAGGGTATATGCTGCCTAACCAACACCTTATCATTGCCATCGGTACAGGTGACGGTGGCTTTACATTCGCCATACTTTACAAGATGCCATACTTGGAACTCATGTCCTTTGAGTTGTCGTTGATAAGACACAACGATATCAACGAACCAATAACATTCGAATCGATCTGCCAATGCCTTAGCTCCATCGGTTATAACGAGGTTCATTGTGTACTTGTGGTATCCATCGGTGGAAGTGTGTCTGCTTAATTCATCATTTGCGTTCATATACTCTGCTGTTTGATTGATATAGCGAGTATAGCAGGAAACAGGATAACCTCTCCTATTGGGCTTGCTAATAGTTCGCAAATATGGCTATAGTGTTGCTTTCCAGCAGAACTGTGGCGCTATATTTTTTAAATGGATTGTCAAATGAGCGCGGACATGTTCTTCTATCTGAAAAATCTTTTTCAAACATGATATCTCATGAGTATAACGATGCAAGTAATTAATAGCGACCTTTAGTAATTTGTCTCGTTAAATCTGTCGATTGGAACTAACCCCGATTGAATAGCAAATAAAGCAAGTTCTAATCGGTTGCGGCAGCAAAGTTTATGACTCAAATTTTGGTGATAGTATTCTACACTTCTGGGGCTGATGTGCATACACTTGCCTATTTCTATATATGTAAGATAACTACACGATAATTTTAGAAACGTCAACTCCCTCGGGGTTAAGTCAAATAGTTTCTTATCATTGACGTTTTTAAAGAGATTTTCAGGTGCCATTTTTGAATAGTGATATCCTTTGAAATGAATATCAACTATTGCGTTATTTAGATCCTCTGGTGAACATCCCTTATAAAGATAACCATTTGCTCCGCTGCGAATCATTCTCGTAACACTAAACTCAGAACGAACTATTGTTAGAATAAGAAATCTCATTTCGGGGTAAATTTTTCTTAAAGAGATTAACGTATCATAGCCATTTAATTGATGCATTTGAATGTCAAGGATGCAAATGGACGGTCTAGGGTTTTGGTAATTTAATTTTTTAATCAGTTCTTCTCCGTTTTCTGCATCTACCACAACTATACAATTTGGGAAATTATTGATTGTCCCGATAATCGCCTTTCGTATTAACAAGTGTTTTTCTGCTATACATATTTTTATTTCTTCACCAGTCATACTCATGGGTATAGGAGTTAATTAGAAGAAATATGAAATTAACAAAAAGGAGTATTTTAATGAAAATTTTTAGATAAAAATTCAGTAATACTACTAGGTTTCTTTTTATATATCTGCCCTAAATTTGATACAATCTGGTAAATTTTTTTTAACAAAAAACATAAAAACTATGTGCGATTCAAATTTGATTACTAAACCGAATGTTGGCTCGGGACAAATTAGCATTGCCAATTCTAATATGGATGGGGAAGGGACATCTACGATTGTTTTTACAGCTTCTTCTGCTGGGGAGACAGGAGGTGGGTCAGTTATAAACAGTATTTTAATTAAGGCTCAGGTACCTGTCACACAAGGAATGGTAAGATTTTTTATTCATACAGGGAGCGGCTTATATCTGTTTAGGGAAGTGCCAATTCCCAATCAACCTTTGGCGGGTGGTGTTGGAAATACACAACCTTCATTTTCGATACAATTTAATGTTGGTTTTACCATGCAATCTGGTACCACCCTTATTGCGACAACTCAAAATTCCGAACTTTTTAATGTAATAGTTTTTGGAACAGATTTTGGTTATTGCAACTGTCCTTCTTAATACTTGTAAACTATTTAGAGTTCAGTTAATTAATAATATGAATTCTGGCTCTATTCCTCAAATACCGTTATTACTAATGTCGTTATTTTCTAAAATTACAATCCGATATCATGCCGAACACTTCAGTTGAAGAGAATAATGCCACAGTTTACGACGTAGCATCTCATGGTGATTACCATGTTTTTTCATTCCATGAAAAGTTTTTTTTCTATGATATAAACAATATGAATATCTACCAAATTAATGAAACTTTGTATTATAAGTTAAATACGAACAGAAGTGGTTCGGATTTGTTTGATAATTTGTTAACTTCTCTTCGGGTAAAAGCAGATACTAGTCTTATAAAACAGACATATTCACGTGGTGTAATGTCTATATCATTGAATGTTGCCCAAGTGTGTAATTTGAGTTGTGTTTATTGTTACGGCGTGGACGGTGAATACGGAACAAAAGGGAAAATGAATGAAGAAACAGCCTTTACAAGTGTAGATTTTTTAATGAGTCAATCAAAAACAGATGCCTCAATTACGATACATTTTTTTGGCGGCGAGCCATTATTGAATTTTCCCTTAATGAAAAAAGTAGTAAGTTATTCTATTGACCAAGCAAAAATAAAGAATAGAAGGCTTGCGTTTTCAATAACCACAAACGGAACAAGATTTTCTGATGACGTTAACGCCTTTCTTAATGAGCACCAATTTAATGTTATTGTTAGTTTTGACGGGGATGAAGATATTCAAGATAAAAACAGGCCATTCAAAAATGGTAAAGGTTCATTTGCTACGACAAAACCCAAAATAGAACGTTTCTTGCAATCAAGAAATGGCAATGCAAGTGCAAGAGCCACTGTAACGAACCACTCCCATGATTTAACTGATCTAAAAAAAAGACTAAAATCAATGGGGTTCAGATACGCTGGAGCAACTGTTGCTACATTGTCTGAATTTGCCGTTGAAAACAGACCTGTTACGAACATTGATGAACAGCAAAAATTCAACTTGCTTCTAGAGAGTGATAATGAGGCGACAGAATTATTAAAGGCAATAAAAAATAGAGATACAATATATCTTAAAGATTTATCTGACAGTAAGGTTCTTAGCCACGTTAAAGAATTACATTTTAAGCAAAAGTCGTATTTCTCTTGCGGTGTTGGCAGAGGACTATTGGCAATATCAATTACTGGCGATATCTATCCATGCCACCGTTTCGTTGGTAATGATGATTTTAAAATGGGTAATATCAAAAATTATGATAGCTCTTCTGCAAGTAAATATGAAGAGAGCTATACACAAAAACATCCCGTTTGTTCTAATTGTTGGGCTAAGTTTCATTGCGGAGGAGCAGGATGCATACATGACAATTATGTTACAATGGGTGGTGTGAATAATATTAATACAGACCATTGCACCAGGTTAAAAAATGATTTGAAAAATGCAGTATACATTTTTAGTGAATTAGATAAAACCGACAGAGAATTTTTATTTAATCAAAAAAGAATAGGAAGAAAATAAAATGCTAAGCGAAAAATTGAAATTTTTGCAAGAAAGTGGCCGCATCCATCTTTTTAATATTGGAAATTTGAATTTACTGTATAGTCGTGAAAACAATAGTACTTATCAAATTGATAATGATGTATTTTCTTGTTTGAGCACTGCTATGCATTCCACAGAGCAGGAATTTTTTGGCATGGATGAATTTTTTAGACATCTCAAACAAGATGTCAAGCCTATTGTAAACTTTTACACATTAGATATTTTAACAAATATAAATTTCGCCCTGCATATTGATAAGATAAAATTAGCCTCATTTACATTTGAGCAAGCAGAAATTGTTTTTAAAAATTTTAAGAACAGGAATGATGAGATATTTTCTCAAATGAATTTAGCTTTTAATAACCTAGATAAAAATGATTTGATATTTATTAAAGAACAATATATCCAAGATAAAATATTTCTAAATGAGAGTAGTGATATCGATAAAAATACGGGGAATACAATTTATTATATTGACCAATCAGTAAAAATTAGCGACTATTACGAAAGCGATATACCTAAGCAAATAAAGATTGAGTATAATTATAGCGACGAAGCAGATATATACAAATTTCTTAGTAGAAACGATTACTTAACTTTCTACGTAAAAAATGATGATCAAGTTCCCCTGTTTGCAAATTTTTTATTAGCTACCCTAAATGATACTTCAGGGATAAATAAAAAGATTTACAACTTGCAAACTATCGCAAATTTTTTGATATCTCATATCAACTTTACAAGAACAATTGAAGTTTATGACAGTTCTTTCTCATTTGTCAAAAGCCCTACATGTGATAAATGTTGGGCCAAAAACGTATGCTGGGTTACAAAAACTTTTGACCACTTTAATGTAAATCTCCTCAGCGTCAATAATTACGTTTCTACATGCAATCTGATACGTAACTTAATTGAAAATGTTATTTTAAGATTGCGGTTAATAGAAAACGGCAAACAAAAAAAGCAAAGTAACACATTTGAGTTTCAGGGAACAGAAATTAAATTAATAAACTAATTTTTAATTTATTGTCATGGCTCAAAACGTTGAAAAATCCTTTGGCAGTTTTACATCATCACAAAACACATTTAATAATGTAATAGGTGGCTGTCAAAAATGTTTTACTAACCTTAGTATCGGAAATCAAATTAATAATAGCAATTACTTTTCTACGAAGGGTGAAATAGACTTAGCAGCAGCAAAAACTACAGCTAGTGGAGCATGTTGTTCGGTAGATAATGCGTTTGTTAAAGAATGCCCATTCGACGGTTGCACAGTCGATGGAATTACTACCCCGTGCTCTTCTGATAATACTGGTTCCAATGGCGGATGGCCTACTCTTTGTAACATAGATCATTGTGGATGGGACGTCCAGTTTAATAGTACTGATTGGACGCATTGGAATCTTCACATTGGGTTTTGTTTCACAAAGGAGACTGGTGGTCCTTGTCCATTTGATTCATCATCTCCCGCGCACTGCTTACTTGACGCCGGTTTATGGCATTGTCCAACTGATAGGGGAGGGATTTGTGCGATTGACCTCGGCCTTTTTCATTGTCCTTTTGATTGTAGCCATGATTGCATTGTCGATTGTCCACTAGATTGTAGCCATGATTGCATTGTCGATTGTCCACTAGATTGTAGCCATGATTGTATTGTTGATTGTCCACTAGATTGTAGCCATGATTGTATTATTGATTGTCCATGGGATTGTCATAGTGATTGCGGTATTGATTGGTAGTATTTAATTGATTTATTAATTTAATTCTGTGTATAAGTAAAAAAACTTTTAATTTCTAGTATAAGAACAAATTCATTTTTTTTAAAGATAGATTATGAACGATATTTTAAATAATATGCTGCCTTTTTTAGATGCGGTAACATTATCAAAAGGAATTCAAGATCCGCTTTCATCAATTGCAAATACTGTACTCTCGACTAGTACAAAGAACTTAATTAACCCATTAGCAAAAACAACTGTATCATTTCCTGCTAACTGCCCGAAAGGATTTCATAGTATAATGGCATGCGCAACTACTAATACAATGCACGATTTAACAACTTGGAATGCCCCTAATCCTAGTCTTAACGAATCGCAGACAATCGATCATTGGCTTGATCGCATGAATGCACTTTATTTGTCTGGTAACCAATCTCTAATATGTTTATTAGACCAGCTGTGCGGGTGTACAAAAATAAACTTATATGTAAAAAAAGGGAAAGGTTTAGGACAATATGGTTGGGTATGGCCTCTTGGGAACAACTCCTTTGACATATTACTTTCTTATCAAATGATAAATGATTTCAGTACAATAAAAAGCAACAATGGTGGCGAATGGGTTACCGCAGCATTTAACTCCTGTTTACAACCTTCTATAGATTTAACAGCAAGTTATTTTAATTACGATTCCGCAACAGACCTTCCAATTGGTATAATTGTACATGAGCTTGTTCATATATTTGACACATATTTTTACCCATCATACTTTGCGATAGGTAGTGATATTCATACTTTTATGTGGGAGACCTGGTATTTTCTTGAATGTTATGGTAATGCAGGCAGCTACTCTTTTCCTACACTTACACCTCCTAACGCTCAAGATTTAACTTTTTTAAATCCATCCTGGCCACTTACTTGTTGGAGCATGCTAGCTGGGATTAGTAATTCCCCTCCTGCGACATATCGCTATCCTAATCCGCCGTGTTAAAACTATAAGTGTGTCGTGTCAGCGCGCATGCTACATGCAATCTGGATGAATTACAATTTATCAGTATCATTTTTCCAATAGTAGCTTTCTTTTAAATAAACTTTAGCTGTCTTCTCATCATCAGAAAAAACAAATTTAATGTGATTTATTTGTCTCAGTGTAAATTGAGGCAAAGTAACATTGTTTAATGGGATGTTGTTGCGACTTTTAGATGGGTAAAGTGTTTCTTGCTCAAAATTTGCACACCAATTAATAATTTGTTCTTCATTATGTTTTGGGCACCATCCATAGGTAGAAAGTATGGCTAAAACTGTGTTCCATTCTTGAGGAATAGCTTTAACTTCAATACTTTGAATGCTGATTACTTCATTTATGTCTAAGTTTATACGTATTTTATCCCGTAGGATTATTTTATCTATTTTCGACAAAATATATTGAACATTATCTGGCAAGGGTTTTTTTTGAAAATAACAATACTCTTGCAATTCAGCCGCTGAGATAATTACACTAAACCTTATAAATTGTGTATCTCTGCCAAGGAAGATACCAATATCTCCCTTTCTCAAGTCAGTCGGAAATATATTTACCGTATTATATATATTATTATATATTTCCTGTTTTGTCTGGCTCTGTGTTATAACTTCCAGCGTTTTTATAATTTCGGAAAACAATAAATTATTAAAATTGAAAAATATACTAGGGGTGCTTATTCCTTTGTGAAATAAGGCTTCATCGAATTCAAGCCATATCAGTTTTAATTCTGGCATTATTAATGGATTTTCAAGAAGCTTAGATATATTAAAAATACCTTTCCAACTTTCAGATTGTAAGATATTTAATGGTAGTGTATTTAGGTTATCCTGGTCAAAAAAATAAAATTGATTTAAATCTCTATGAAAAGGAAATGATATGTCAATAAAATCAATTTTATTTAAATTGCATTCTAGTATTACTCCATACAGTGGCGGGAATAATTTGGAGATTTCTAAAATAAATTTTTTGGAATCATTCTTTTTTACAAAACAATTTATTAATTCATTTGATAAAATGTCTGTAAGTGTAATCATATCTCACCAATATTGCTTTAGAAACAATCATATCAATTATTTAATAACAAATATGTATTATGCTAAGCTCTACTAATTATGCGGAACAATATTTTATTCATCACAATCAACGACCTCAACGTTGTTACCTGATTGTTGATTTTCATAAACTAATGGCAATACACATTCGCATGACTGAGCGTTAGCTTTTTCTACTCTATGCCAACTAACTAATTTACTTATGTCAGAAAGTTCCTTGCTTAGGTAAGCAATATCAACTGGTGGACCATAGTTCCAAAAAGCAATTGTTTTTACGGTGCCGTCTTCGAAATAAAATGTAAACGCACCACCTTCACCATTTGAACTTTTACAACGATAAATATTTTTTTTAGATTTTATATCTATGTATGAAATCTCTTCCCATAGCTTCATCAGCGTCATATAATCAACTGCACCGGAAAAAACCGCATCATATTCTTTATATCCTAAAAAGCATTTCCCATCTTTAGTTATTTCAAGTGCCGTGCAACCATTTATTGGGCCCGTTACATCGCCTAAACTTTGATAATTATACCTGATTTTAGAAATAGAGTTTAGCACAAAACCGGGTTTATAATATTCAAAGCCTCCATACTTGAATACTATCGAATCTGTTGTGTTATATAACTTCATGTCGGTGGTATCGACATACATCCTTTTGACAGTTTTATATGAACTGCTACCGTGTATTTGTTGCTGTCTGGTATCAAAGCTTGTTGTTATCTTGTATAGTGTGTCTAAACGTTTGTAATTAGAAGAGGTTTTTGGGGTCGATACATTGGTGACATAAGTGACCTTACCGTGTAAATAGGAATGTGCTACTGATTTCGGCGTGTTGCGATCGTGTCTTAACAACAATACTTGAGTACTATCTGATAAAGTAAAAAATTTTTTAAAGCTATAAGAGTTCCAGTCAGGACTATCGGAAAGCATATACGCTTGAAATTTATAGCCCATATCCATCACAAAGATGACAATACCAGCATCTATAATCAAATCGGTATGCCCATTGCCATCTATATCTGCTTTGTAAAAATAGTATGGATATTTTTCCATAATTTGTGCTACATCACCATATACATAATTATACGGGCGAGTTTCAGAATTCGTAAGATCAGAATTCGAATTGCCTTCAACCACCTTCTTTACTATTCTGTGAACAACTGAGTCAAGAGTCACAATTGAATCAATGTGGGATGGGTATCTAGAATGCCAAATTTTTTCTTTTTCAGCCCTTGATATCTCTGCACAATTAGCTAGACAAATTATTCCTTTATCTCCAAAATTAGCGACAAGAAATTTTTGAATATCTTGCTTTGTGGAAAGCGAATCTATGACCCCGGCATACCCTTTAGCGATAACAAAAAAGAGCAAGTAAAGCAACAGCAAATACTTTTTACAAAAGAACATACGGTGTGGCTATTTACTTTTCGTTATTTAATAATTTATTTGTATCTCTATCAGGTGAAATTAGAAAAAATGAACCTATTTACCTAAATTCGAAGTGGCAATAATTTAATTTTAATCTAGGCAATCCTAATTGATCGAAATTTATAACTAGATATTTTCTGGAATCTAATTGATGTATTAATGTTCAGGAAGAAAAAATATCTTTTTTTTACCATGTCGGGGCTAGGATATCTATACCCTTCAATCAGGCTAGCGCATATTCTCCAAGCAAACTCTCAATCAGTGCTTGTCGTATCTACAAATGAACATAACGCTATACTTGCTAATTATGGTATTGAACATTTTCCAGTGCGAGATAGTAATAACCGATTTCTTGATCTTCATGGTTGGGCTACTCCTGAAAACGGTCTCAAGTGTCTTAACGTTGTCAATGACCTTGTAAATAGATATAAACCTGATGTTATCGTTACAAGTCCACTTGCAATGATCAGTTTCATACTTGCCGAAAAGTATAAAATACCTCTTATCAATGTTGGATTTTGTGAATACCTCTTCCCTGGAAAACTTGCTGGTAATGAGGTTAAGCAATGGCGAATTAATAAATTTACAGAGACCTATAATTCCTACAGGTTTAATATTGGACTGCCTCCAATTAGCGTTTCTTCCGACTCACCGTTAGTAGGCACAAAATATTTATTGCGCAGTGTTCCAACACTAAATGATGATATAGTTTTACCTGATCAAGTGGAATATGTTGGCGATCTTTACTTTGAACCTCAATTCGTTCATAAGCCACTTTTTAAATTTATTGCGGCTTCAAAACAAGTAGGGCGTAGGATAGTGTATATTCAAATAGGAAGACTATTTAAAAGCGACGACGTTTGGCAAAATTTATTAAAAGCTTTGTCCCAATTGCCAATCAGCTTCATTGTAGACACTGGCAGAGCTGACTATTCAATACAGGGACTAACCAGTAATTTTTTTACTTCATCGTTTATACCAATTGGCGCAGTAAAGGACGATATTGATTTTGTTATTTGTACTGGTCAAACAACGAGTGTGATATCTTCAATAATTCATGAGAAACGAATTTTAGCAATTCCTCATTCGGCAGATTCAATTGAATTAACAAAACGCTTGGAAGTAAAAAAGTTGGCGTTAGCTTTATATGAATCTAAGTATATTAACGTTGATAATATAAAAAACTTGTTTTCACAATTAAATAGCGATGATTTCATAAAAGCCACCAGGAATTATAAACAGCATTTTATAGCTTATACAAATGACGTCATCTACGACACAATTAAATCTATGTAATAAATTATTTGAAACAGTCAAAAGTATAAAAATGAAAAAGTCAATCTTTACGCTGATTTTGACAGTGATTATTTCTTATCCTATCCTTGCACAAGTAACATATTTAACGGACACCGCATTTGTTTCTGATATTGGTTTTGGTGGCGCTCCAGCAAGTTGTAAAGCTAATGGTATGATCTATAATTCTGTGAATATGGATAGAAGTCAGGGTATTTGGGCGGCAGATGCATTTACAATTCCTCTAGGAGCCACATGGATATTTGACACGGTCATTGTTTACGGATACCAATACGGAAGCGGTTTATCATCGCCTTTTACAGCATGTAATCTTCAAATTTATAGCGGCGCGCCAGGATTAGGAGGGACGGCGGTTTGGGGGGATGCAGTTACTAATATTTTGAGTAGCTCAGCATTCACCGGAATATATAAAGTTGATACCCTTTCATCAGATAATGGGCTGTTATCTACAAAAAGGCCTATCATGTATTTGAAACTATTTTTATCCCCTGCACCACGTTTAAATGCTGGGACATATTGGCTTTCATGGTCGGCAACTTGTGCAACTGCATCTTCATCAGCGGCAACACCATATAAAGTCCTGCCAACACGTGAAAATCCATCTGGACAGAAAGCCAGGGTATTAGTGTCTGGATCATGGCAATATGTAGTTGACAATGCAGATACTGCTGGTTTAAATATGATAATTAAATCAAGTGCTAATTTGGCCGTTGAGCCATTAGAAAAGAATAATATTATAACTAAATTAAACCAAAATATACCCAACCCATTTAATGATGTAACTACAATTAACTATACTTTAGCTGAAGGGGGTAATGTTGATTTATTGGTATATAATGCACTTGGTCAAATTGTTACTACTTTGGTAGATGGCTATATGAGTCAAGGAGAACATTATGCCACTTTCTATTCTGATAACTTTCCGAGCGGTATTTACTATTATAGGCTAATAAGTGAAGCTGGTATAATCAGTAAGGAAATGGTGCTATTCAAATAATGTGAATTAAGGATGTTCCATGTATATGGTTATGGTTGAACTTGCGCTATGGAACAATTGAACCCCAATACAGTGAGTGCTGCTAATAATGATGAATTTCTTAGTGATACTTTCTCGGAGCAACTACATTGAGTAAAGAACTCGATGTACTAAGGTTGTTATACAAAATGGAAGAACAAGTGCTTAATCCAGGTGGTGACGCGCAGTGGGAACGCAGCTGTATATAGAAAGAACTACCTATAATGGCTTATCAAAAGGGATTCCTATGGCAGGCATCTTTACTTGCTGGCATTGGATTAGGTAAGAGGTGGTGATATGGCTGTGAGGTGTAAACCCCAATATGAACAAGGTCAAAAAAGATCAAATGATCTGTAAAGTGACCACACTGGAAATCGCTCAGCCAATCTAGGTTTCGGTAGAAGTTCCATAACTCTACAGCAATCATTTTGTCGCATTAGGGTCTCACCACCAAGTTCAAATCTGATTCGAGTATAAACGGCAAAGCGTCTGTATTGGAAGGGAATTTGGCTATTTAAAACTCATTTCCACCAAACGGATTTCTGGGATATTGGTATGTAGTAGACAATAATCATGTACTAAGTTTTATAAAATCCTTTATGAAGACAACAAATAAAAATTACAACATAGTAATACCATTTGACGGTACTTTCGTACCTGTCGATATTTTGTTGAATTTGAAGATAGCAACTTCGTACCTCGATCAAATCCAAGACGGCAACATCGTATCAATCAACGCAAAAATTAAAAAAGAGTAGGCGCCAATTGCTCAGCGCCAACTCTTACAATTGTATACTAAATATTATTTACCCTTATCTGCTTTGATGCTCTTCAACAACATGTCAGAATATTTTTTGAACGCAGCATCATTGGTCGTGCTGTACACAGAAAATGTCTCTTGGTATTTCGGCGCGTAGACAGTATAATAATACTTGTGCGGCGGCTTCGCTTTAGAATTAATGCCTGAACCAATGTAATATCCTTCCGCGCTCTTTACGGGTTTCTCAAGATCGCCAAATGCCATGTCGAGTGCTTCTTTATTCTGTTCCTCAACTGTGGCGCCAGGTTCAATGTTACGCGCGTAAGAAAAGAACACATACTCATGTCCCTTGCCGTCTTTATATCGTTCAACTTCACCTCGCGTATCATCTGCGGATTTGAAGAATTTGAATTCCTTCGGAGGATGTATCTGTCCTTGCGATTGTGCGGTGACCAATACAAATAAGGTAGTTAATATCTTCCTTTTCATATATCTCGTTTAAGTATTAGTATTGAAAAATTTGTTTATAGTTATCATTCCCCCATTCAAGCTCCCATTTATCAACATCTCGATATAGGTGGGCAGTTGTTGGCCCTAAACCATCGTCAAATGACAAGGTGAATGTTTGTGTGTTATCATCATATTTGTAAGTGCCACATCTTTGGTTCGAAAAATTGCCAATTGTTGCTTCTTGACAAATACTACCATTTGCTTTGATGAATATATGCGCGGTGAAAGGCCCAGTAGATTTGTAACTACCATAAATGGTACCTGGGCCTACCAATAGCTTAATTAAAAATATTCCAGCAATACAAATCACTACAACACCAAGCCAGACGCGCCCTTTTTGTTTCTGAACTATAAAGAATCGAAATATAATATAAGCTGATAGTAAAAGAAGTAACGATCCTAAGGCAACCAATCCTACTCTACCAACAATACCAATTAACTTATATAACCCACGTAATGTAAGGGTATCGATAATATACGTTTGGAACAATACATAAACGGAAATCATCGCAAGTCCCACTATTATTTTCAGCGCAGTAGACCTTTGATTTTGGAGATCAAATATTCCTGTTCGTATAAAGTGTCTAACGATTACTATCAAAAGCAATATTGAGAACAGGCATAGGAAAATATTACTGACCAAATTCCCTTTAATGTTACCAAATACAATCAAGTACAGTACTAAAATCGATATTGACATCACAACATCGATCCTAAATTTTTTCTTTCGAGATGCTTTTAGCTCCTGATCCATAAAACATATTTAATAGTTGGTTATCGTTATTGATAACCACAAATATATAAGATTCCGAAAACTTGGATATCATATTTGATAACCGTGGAAGAAAAAATTTTATTGGAAAAAATAGGGTCTCGAATAAAGGAGATGAGAACAGAGAAAGGTATGAGTCAGCAACAATTTTCCGCGGCATTGGACTCGGAAAAATCTAATGTTTCCAGGATCGAATCAGGAAGAATAAATCCAAGAATTGCGACTCTTTACAAAATTGCAAAAGTTTTGAACGTGACATTGTCTGATTTATTAGCAATTGAATAATTTTTACAACGTCAAATGCTACAGGTAATGTTTACTAATGTTACAAAAGAGCCTTTTTACATCAGGTTATGCTTAAATGAAAATCCTCCTGTACAAGGAGGAGGATCATAAATTTTTGTATTTAGTTTCTCTTGGTCATTTCAACCCCAACAATCTAGCATCCATTGCGAATACCGCCATCAGCAACTTACCATTGCGAAAGTCAAACACTTTCATGTCCAATAGACTCTTTTTAAGTTGATCTACAATTTCCGATACTGGTATATAAATCTGTTTGCCTTTATAACTTAATAATATTGAGGCATATGCTGCTTTGAATAGATCACCGGTCTCGATATTTTTTTTAGAATGAACAATGACCTCGGCAATCACTTTATCTCTGATGGCTGACTTTAACCTGGTCGGTTCTATCGGCTTTAAGAACGAAGGCTTATCCTTCTTTAATGCACTTTTCATATTATGGCTGGCAGATGGGCTTGTTTTAACACCATCTATGAAATGTGCTTCCGAGAACATATTCTTACCTGTTAGATCATCAGGGCCAAATTTCGTCTCTTCAGCCGCATAGTCATCCTTGATCAATAGGTCAAGCAGATAGTTAACGATCCTGTCCTTGATATATTGCGGCGTGTATTTCTTTCCCATTATACGTGTCTTTATCTTTAAATACTACAGGCGATATAGATCTCATGTGTGATCAGCGAGATAAGAACAGATAAAAGATCCACTTCACAACAAACTCAAGGAGTACTTTGTTAGATTCAAAGCCGGTTTGTTTTATCTCAGATCATCGCTCAAGCGTGAAAAATTTAAAAGCATCCCTGGTAATGATCCTGCAATTCTCTACATATTGATCCAGGATACAGCTGATGCTTTTAATAGATTCATCTTTATCCTCACCTACCTTTCTTGTCAGATCAATGCGCAATTTGCTGTGCTCATTAACTTCAGGCTCACCCAATAGACTATCAAAAGTGGTGAGCGCAAACTCATGGTCATCGCCGATATAGAAATTGCCAATTTCCATCATTGCGCGGGGTGTTTTTATCTTAATTCTGATATTATACTGTTCGTTCATTCCTCATGATTTGAATAATGTGTCAAACTGTGATCATCCTTTTGGAGTATTGACCTTACTCTCAAGGCCCGGATACTTATTTTTCAAAAAGGAATTTCTAGCAGAATCCATCTGCCGCATGATTTTACTCATGTCAAAATAGTGCTGCTCCCATTTCTGCATAAAGTAATCAGGACTGGTAAAGTCCCTGTAAAATAAACTGTCTTCCCAGACGGGGTTTCCAAAATCATTTCTGAACAATGACGGGAATCCAGTATTAAACTGCTGTTTGAATTCTGACATGACGCTATCTGCATCAACTTGCTGAACTTTCCCATTATTTGAGTATGTCCACGTATAAGTGGAGTCATATCTTATCAGGTTACCTTTATCGTCGTATTTTTTATTGACCTCCCAATTGACCTGTGGTTTGTTTTTGTCTGTTGGGGAAGTCGCAGAGGTTTCATGTTGTTTATGTTGCGCGTTACAGCCGGTAACCAACGGCAGTAATGCCAGCATCAAAAATATCTTTTTCATAACCATTTGTTTTTAGAAATTATGATGTTGATATATCAGTCTTTTGATCTAATTCCAGATGGTATTGAGCAGGCAGCTATTATACTGCCTGCTGATCCTTTGACGGGTCACACTCACTTGATTTCGATAGTTCGCGAAACTGCTTGAGCTCCTTCCTTTTTGGACAAGGTTATATGAAGTATACCGCTGTCTTAGGCAGCTGTAACCTTATTTACGTCAATGGTATCGTCCAACCTGAAGCTGCGGCTGAAAGAACGGGTTTTATGCTCCCTGCGAAGCCAGCCTTCGTCCTTATTTTCTTGGTTGTCCTCTTCTTGTTGCTCAAAAGCTACCGTGAGCATGTCATCTTTTACGTTGATCTTAAAATCCTCTTTCCGGAGGCCTGGGGCTATTAATTCCAGCTCATAACTATCGGCTGTCTGCCTCACGTTAACCGGTACGTTGGTGCTTCTATAACCGCCCCAAAAATCGTCATCAAAAAAACGGTTCAGATTGTCCTGGAAGATCTTATCGATCATACCGCTGAAAGAAAATACTGGCAAATCGCCATTCCCACTGTTTCTTTTCATTAGAGTGTTCATATGTTCCTCCTTTTTTGTTTGAATAATTCAAACAAAATGCCGATACCGAACAAAAGCGAAAAAATGGCACAAGGTTTAAAAAAATGCAGGTTTTGGTCCACCAGAAATGATTATAGTATGCCGTTTAACAATATTTTAATATTGTATTTCATTCCTTTTGCTGTTCATATTTCTACATATTGTGGCAAAATAGAAGCTATTTGGGATCGGATAGCTTTACAATAAATCCTTCTGTGCTAGCAGGAGGATGATTGTTTCGTATAGATCTCACAATGTTATTTCAAATCCCATGCACTTGGGTCGATGGCCAACACCGCCATTAATAATTTCCGGGTTGAAGGCAAAGAACTTGAGGCCTAATAAAATTCTTCATCTCATTTACAATGGCCTTTAATGGGAAGTAGATCTGCTTGACTTTATAGCTTAACAATATGGAGGCATATGTATCGACCCAAGAACAGTTCGCAAAAGAAATTGTGAATAGGATTCATTTTGAGGATAAGAATACGATCAGGATAGACAAGAAAAAAGTGCACTTCACAAAGTGTTGGTAGGAGTATATATTAAATTGTGAAGTGCACGTTTTTAAGGTGATTCTATAATTACCCGAATTCCTTCAAGACTTTGTTAAAGGCAAAATGGTAATAGATATGAAAGCTGTAAATTAGGCATTACAGTCCTGCTAAAATTGCTTTTAACTGCTCAATTATCTTGGGAGAAAACTGGATGGTTTGACTAGCAGTAGAACTTTCTCTACTTGCCGAACCATAGGTCCTTATCTCCAAATAGTTATTACCATATTGATCCTGAAAAGTTGAATAGTCAGCTTTGTGAACAGGTTCATGAACACTTAATTTTTCTTTTTCCGATACAGTAAGATCTGTGATTAGCGCCATTGTATGTTTTTTTTGAGGGTGCAAACATAAATTTTTCTGCGCGTTGTACAAATCACCGCGGAAAATAAAGATCATTTGATCTTTATACTCGTAAAATATGCTTTTTGATGTGTCTGAACAACGCTTCTGCTAAAGAGACCTGTACCATGTTGCCGACGAGCTTCTTCTGATGTGTTTGGGATATTCCTTTTAAGTTCAATCCCTCCAATTCAGTGAGCACAAGTCTCTCCCACATTTTCGGTTTACGACGTCTCCCGTCTAATCCATAAAAACACTCGCTACCTGTCGCGGTCATTGTGCAGAATATGTTTTTACTAGCATCTTTGATATCATCCTTGTACTGTCCGGGAGAATAGCTGTAGACATGCGGCAGGAGGCTTTTGACCGCGACCTTTGATAGGTCCATCTCAGTTTCCTTTGGAAAGCTAACGTTTACACCAAGATCTCTGCGGACCAGCATGATGATCAGACGTTTTCTGCTTTGACGCGCTCCGTGATCTTTAGCATTCATGATCTTATAATCCCAAACATAGTCTTTCATAGTATTCAGGGTCAGCTTGATCCGCGCCCAGATATGACCGAATTTTGGAGATAGCAGGTCCGGCACCTGTTCTATCAAACCTACCTTGGGCTTTGCCTCTTCGATAATACGCAACAGTTCAAATATTAAGTGATTCCTTTGCCCATTGATCTTCCGATGATTATTGTTCTTGGAAAAATCCTGACATGGGGGACCTCCATGAATGACATCCATTCTGCCTTCTTTGATCAAAATATCTAAATGCGCGCTGATGTATTCTTGCATATCGCTAAAATGCAACTTGCTGATATCACCTTTTCTCTTTCCAGATAGATAAACGCCTTCACTCTTTAAGTGCTCATGGATGTTGTTGATATTCAGGTCAAATGCTCTGCCGGCTTCCTTCTCCCAGTCGGCATGCAATAGAGTACTGAAGCCAGCGCGCTTTGCACCGATATCTATCCCTCTCACACCGGAGAAGAAACTTGCTGTATATAATTGCGATGCGTTCGCCGCTAAAGGTGCAACGCCGATCTCATTATAATTTACTTTTTGCTTTGACATGCTAAATGTTTTTTAGTTTATGATTGAGATGAAAATGATTGAATAAATATTTTATGCTGCCTTCTTAAAGTTTTCGATAGTCAACTGAATGCATATACCATCCTTGGTCGGCTGCCTGAATATGAAAGACTGTACAACCCCATTGGCCTCTGAATCCCTGTTCACGATCGTCTCATAAACGCATCCGTCGATCTTTTTGCCATTTATGGTCAAATAAGGAATGTCACCTGTTGTCCCTATCGCAAGTTCACCTATCCCTGCTATAGACATATCCCCTTTGGTAAAATCACACGCAGCTTTTGTGATCGTTGAGGTTGTTATTGATCCACATGGTTCTTGCTGGTCAGTTGCCGTCTCGCCTTCTTCGTTTTCTTCAGGATGGCACGAAGGTTCCTGGTAATACTCTTCTACATTATTCTCTGAATCAACTTCGCCGGCTGTTTCGTGGGTATTAGTAGTTTGCTGTTCTGCAGCTGTTTCTGCAGCCAAAGCGGCCCTCCTATTTGTATTTTCCTCCATGCCTTTTAACTTGATCTCATACAGAACTTCCTTGAACGACTTTTCACTCTGCTCGATCAGGCCAAGCATATGCAGGTTATAGTCACCAACCCTTTTTAGCCTTTTAATTGTCGGGCTACTCGTCTGCATGAGCACTGCTATCTGGTCATTGATGTCACCTTTTAATGATGCCGCCAATGCGATGCCGTCCTTATTACATTTTAGATAATCCTCATAGTATTTGATCGTTTTATAAGAAGCGATAAGGTCTTTACGGTGATACTTGTGCATCGTGGCGATCAATCGTCTTACATCCAGGTCACTGAGATCGACCTGGTAAACCTTCATTTCCTCTACGCCGTTCGCAATAGCAGCTTCAACGAATGCTGAGTGGGTCAATATGTGCATGTCCTTGTCGATCACAGGCGCGTCATAATGGTTAAAATACTTCACCGCCGCGCTGAAGAACGCGTCTGATTTATTATAGTATCCCATGTCTACCAGGTAGCTGTGAGGGGTCAGAACGTTCGGGTTAACTGTGGTCGCTGTAAATGTTGCTGTGTTCATAATTGTTGTTTTTGTGTTTGTTTAGAATTGATTGGTTAATTTTTAATTGTTTTTTCACTTCTTTTTGGCAATGGTGGTAGTAGCGATCCCATTACCCGATATGTCAAAGAGCGTTCAGGGCATAGCTCCGCCAGCACGGCCTTTTTGCTTTTTTTGACCGGTAGTTAAGAGGCGTATTTCAGGAGAACTTTAAGCTGCGAGGCTGATGTTTACATCCAGGACGATGATTTTCGCAGCTGATTTTTTAGATTTTGCGGCGGTATAACGAAAACGGGTAACAGGGAACGTAGTATTTGATACGAATTTGAAAGCTGTTGGAGTAATTGATTGTATCTGATGCTCCGTAAGTCTTACGATAAAGAACTTTTCAGCAGTATTTTTCTTTTTCTTCGCTCTAATGATCCTCTTTTGAACCAGCTTTTCTTTAGCAGAAGCATCCTTGCCGACCGTATAATAAACAACGACCATAAAATCCACAGACTGAGGCAGTCCAAGCGCAGCGAATGGGCTCTTTTTTACCCAGCCATTGCGAACGAAAAATTTGTGTGCTTCGATCTTTTCGATCCTCGCGATCAGCTTACCCTGTTTTTTCGCCTGAGCGCGCTGATAAGAGATTGCTTTTATTGCTTCTTTTTCCGTAAAAAACTTCTGAACGATCTTAATAGTTTGCATAAATAATTGGTTTTAGTTTTAAAAGAATAAGAGATTGATTTTTTTTTTGTTTGCTTTGATACCGCAAAGATAAAAGCACCTAAAAACGACTATGTCGTATAATCCCCCTAAGTGGAATTGATGGGAAAAATATTTTCAAAAGATGAATTGAAGTGGTTAGAGATAATCGCGTCAAGCAAATGGAGCAAGGGTTACAGATGTATTAAGTGTGGCAACGAAAGATCATTCGATGGCAGAACACCGTTCTCGAAAAAATGCACGATATGCAAGTATGAAGAGAGTGCGACAGCAAATACGCCTTTTCATGGTCTTCGATTCTCAATATTGGACGCTGTAAAAATATTGAGACACCTAATAGATGTATGCGAACAATATTTTTCTTACATAGAGGAGGACCCATTTCTTAAGCGGAAAAGCCAAGAAGAGAACATTAGATTGAGGGAAGTTCAAATGAGGGCGTCATCGATAACCTTGGCCGAAAAGTTTGGTATGCACCAGAAGACAGTATTTCTATTTCTTCAGAGATTTATGTCGCATATTCCACATGATCCCCACGGAGGCTACGTATCAACTCAATGGTTTAGAGGTGTTAAAGAGGAGAATTGGGGATATTATGCGGATATGTATCACCTCATTCAGAAAGTAGGGACAGTTGAGCGCATGATAACAATAGCTATTGTTGGATATGAAGATGAAGAAGAGTATTGATAAAAAGAGAATAGTATCGAGTCTAAATTCTAAAAGATCATTTGATCTTTCTACTGTTTGCAAATCATTAGCGCGATCAGGTAACCTACTTATCCCGGAACGGCGCATCTTCGATAGGAGATGAAATCTAAGAATTACAGCGTCCACATACACTTTGATAAAAGATATCCTAAGGTCGGCACAGAGTTGTTTCCTGTACAACTTGCAATGAACATCAATGGACTTCAGTTCAAAATGAGTTTGCGACTCTATGCCACAGAGCCTGACTATAACAAGGCATTGAACAGCAAAGGCGGCAGCGAGGAGGTAAAGGAACTCAGAAAGCAGATCAATGAGTACGTTAGGAAAGCAGAATCAATACTTGAACGGTTGCCCAACCCCACACGTGAGATATTTCAGCGCATGTTCAAGTCAGAGAGTGACTTACATATCGCCAACAAAACAGAGGTCACATTCCTATTCCAACAATATATAGATAGGGTAAATTCCGAAGACAGGATAAAGACAGCACAGATGTTGACCTGGTCTCTCAAATCTTTCAAGAAGTATAAACCGACGATCAACTTCGAAGATATCAACGAAGCATGGCTCAACGGTTACAAAGCGTTCATGTTGAAACAGGGTAGCTCGACCACAACGGTTCAGCTTTATATGCGCAACCTCAGAGCCGTTTTTAACGTTGCGATCAGAGAAGGCTATATCTCCCAAAAGCATTATCCATTCAGTACCTATACCATCGGTACATCAGCGAAATCTAAGAGTGTTTTATATGCTGCTGATATCAAAAAAGTCTGGTATTATGAAGGGACAACATTGAGAGAGAAAAGAGCGCGCGCATATTGGATGTTCTGTTACCTTGGCTCAGGCATGAACTTCAAAGATTGCTGTTACCTGAAATTTAAGAACATCAAGGGTGATACATTATCGTTTGTGCGCGAGAAGACGAAGAATACAAACACCGTAGCCGATAAACAGATCACAGTATATCTACACGATGAGATGAGGTTGATCATTGAAACGTGGGGCAACAAACCAGGCAACCCTGATGACTATATCTTCCCGATCTTGAATGGCAAGAAGACGACTTTAGAAAAAGAGGTCAGAAGGAAAAAGATGCAGCGCGAGATAAACGACAAGTTGAAGGTCATCGGAAAGAAACTGGGCATCGAAGAAAAACTGATACTCAATATCGCTCGTCATTCTATGGCCACACAATTGAAGATCGCAGGGACACCTACAAGTCATATCGGTGATGCGATGGGTCATTCCTCTAGCCGCACAACTGAAAGTTATCTCAAAAGTTTACCTACTGAAATGGCAAGGGAATTATCAAACAAATTATTAAACTTTAATGATCAATAATCATGATACACAAAATCGATACAATAGACGACGTAATAACATTCTTTAAAGAATTGAACCAGGAGAGCGTCGTGTTCTGTCCGGAGACACCATTTGAACAGTATATCAGCTTAGAGACGCATCAGGCAACGTATACAGATGAAGAAGCGCGCGTAAGGAATGAGTTGTTAGAACAGGCATTCAATATATGTGATCGGGATGGCGTAGACATATATGAGCTGGCGATGGAAATATTCTTACCCAATTTCGACAATCTGATGGCAGAAAAATAAACTGTTCATTGTATCTTGTCAACGGTTTATAGGGGCTTGCCTGTTCTCAGGCAGGCTTTTTTATTTCTGCTAATTCTTCAATATGGAAAATTCAATGCAAAATAAGCTGCCATTTGAGAATGGTCTTCACGAGCTTCTCTCCGAGCATGTGATTGAGATGAAGACGATAGAAATTGTCGCTGTTTACGAGCATTTGAGGTCATTTGGACATTGTAGTCGCGACGTTGTCAGACCCAAAGGTATTTTAAGGCTTCCTGGTTCGATTTCACATGGTCAGATTAGTATGACAGGTGTAGACTTGCCCTATTGGCTTGGTGAATTTAAAATGGATAACTCCAATAACAGAATAATGGTCATTGGCATCGACCCTTTACGAAATGAAATGACCTTTAATAACTACAATGCGTCAAGTGCTGATGAATTAATTATTGGAACTCCTTATGCGATGCATGATCCGGAAATGATGTTGAAGAAGACCAGGGTTTATAGCAATTTTATAACGCACCTTGCTCAAACCAACTTTGTATATTTAACTGACATTTATAAATATTATTTTGAAATAGAGGGGAAGCGTAGTTCATCGTGCTTAAAAAGAGAAACGATGTGGGATGATTTTTTATGTAATGAGATCAGGTTAATAAACCCTTCTCATGTCGTTGCTTTTGGTAAAGAGGTCGCTGAGAGGATGGCGGATCTGCATGCACAGTTTCAAAACGGAAATGAGTCAATAACAATTATTGAGCTTCCACATCCAGCAGCACGGGCAAAGACATGGGCGAAAGTTCTAGACCAAGGAAAAAGAGCGACTAACGACAATAAAGTTTGTCACATGACTACTGAAGTCTATAATTCATTAAATTCAGTGACTTAGAAGAGGTAAGGAGGTTGTTTATTGCAAGTTTTAGTGCGGGGAGTAAATAATGTCTATTGTAGTTGCCTGAAAGCCTTGCCTGCCTTATTTCTCAAGCTAACATATTATAGGCAGGCTACCTGATTATTAATCAGGTGACCCATGGTTATCTTGTTTGCTTTTGCACGGAATCGGAACTTAATGTATTCTATTTGACAGGATTATTATCTGTATAGTGAATGTAGGCCTCTCGCTTATCTGCAAAATGAGCAATTACTTTTTTTGAAATTAGCAACATTTTATATTCGGTAACATCTCTACACGATTCATCATTATATATTTTGCCATCTGATCTTCTGTAACAAGTAAAGTCGCCTACAGATAAATTCATTCCATAATACGCACCTAGATGTTGTGCAATATAATCTGAAATGAGGCTATTGTTATTATTATCAAAGTCAATCACAATTCTTTGCATTCCTAAGCTATCGTTAGAAACGACATATAACTCAAGACGCTGCGTTTGCTTGTTATCGACCTCGTTGATAATATTTGGCGAACTGAAATACATTAAAACAAATACAGCTATTGCACCAGATGCCCTAATGAAATTTTTGTACTTGATTTCTAAAAAACCAGGTATAAGAGCAGCACATGCGGATGCTGCTAACGATAGAATTATCCAAAAAATCCCAGTTTGAAACCTTGTAGGAAATGGTTTTAAAAATGCTACGATAAGAATTATAACCAAAAGCACAGCTCCCCCTATAGGTGCGTATAAAGTACTCCACTTATTCTTCATATTTTGCGTTTTAAATGCTCCAGAAATTACCCTAACATATTCCTTTCTTGTTTCAGGATCATAATGCTGAGCGCGATCGTAAGCATTTTGTATTATCTCTACCTCTGATAATAATTGGCCGTTCAACTTATATTTAAAGCCGTCTCCCATTATGCCAGTTCGAAGACTATATCTATGTAAAAATGATCTTTATCAACCTCCTTACCTGTTGCGTCATTTGTAATTGTTTCTGGTATTAACTCTTTGATTTCATACTCTCCGAGAAGGTATTCATCATCATTAGTCCATACCTTATACACCTTATGCAACAAATTTTCATTTTCAGCCAAAGACAAGAGAAAAAAGGCATCTAGTTCTGGAATTGCTAACTGTTTAGAGATAACATACGGAGAAATTATAGACACACCTTTCCTGCTCCTATCTACTTCAGATAAATAAGATTGTAAAGAGTCTATTTCAGACCTCAGAGATTTAAATTTTTTCTTGTATTTCTCTAATTTGATCCATTCCATAATTTAGCTCCTTTTCTAAGCACCCTCTTTGGACGCGGATTACAGAGGACCTTCTCGAGATTCTCATAAATAAATCTTTTTTTAGCTCTCCATTAGACATATTTGCTAACCAAATACCTGTTAAATCTTCAGTTCTCCATATACTACTACCCCGTGCCGCTGCCGCTTCGTATTCTGGTAAATCGCGTACGTCAGACTTAGTACTAGATGATGCGAATGTCTGCTTAGCATTATTTGTAATTGTTGTAACTCCGCGATTTATACGAAATTTCTGTCTTTCTGTTGTGGCAATATAGTTAGCGACACCGTTTAGATTTAATTCAGCAAATTTTGAATCCGGAAATAGCTCTTGCAATAGGTTTTTATAATAATTTTCGAATGCAGCTTCTGTCGACTTATTTTCGTCATTTTTATGATTATGTATATTTCCTGGAGCATCTAATCGTAACTGAACAACACCTGTATTTGTATTAATTACGTACAGTACCGTAATTGTAATGGCATTCTTACTAAATGAAGAAGTTTCAAAGTCAGCCTCAATATTATACTGAATTTCTGAAAACTTAATTTTCAATATCCCCTCTGCTTCATACATGTAAATAAAAGTGGAATTCTTATTGGGCCTTTTCGTTACGTAATTAGTTGCTGAGACTGTAATTCCAAATGTAAGCTTAAGATATTTATAGATAGTTAATAGATTTTCTCTAAATGTCTCCGAATCCTCTAAACTGTAAAGAAATATTTTCTTATTGCTATTTTCCTCAATTTCTGCAATACCTTGAAAAAGTTGATCAAGGGTTACAAGCTTATCTTCAAGACCCTTAGCTAAAGAAGCATAAAAATTGTTGTCTTTCGTTGGCGGCAGTTTAATATTCTGATCATGTAACCAAGTTTGGAGTAATCCTATACCTGTAGCTTTACATTGTTCAGCAACTCCTTCTGGTAGTTGTATATTCCTAATATCTATTTCTTCCGGTTTATTGTCCATTAAATTAGGTTTGAAAAGATAAATCTAAAATATATATTCTAGTATGCAAAGTATAATTAGAATAATTTCTTTACATCTGATGAATACAAACCTATAATTACCATCATTTACATGTATTGATGAGACATTATCAATTGTTTTTTCGCACTGAAATTCGCAGTAAATGTTGCTTCCTATGCGCTAAGAATCATATCCACTGATATATACACAGGGAGAATTTTTTCCAGTAATGATAAGCTACATGTCTTGCCAGACAAGCAAAGAAAAATTCAGAACGATAAAGAAATATAGATAGGCGTAGCCCACTCATAATCAGGTGGTCCTAGGTTCAAGTCCTAGTGGGACCACACATACAAACACTTAGTAATCAAGCAGTTGTGCATCAGCATGGCTGCTTTTTTATTTTATTGCATTTTACTCGCACTGAAACTCGCAATAAATGTTGCTTCGGCTGCAATAACTTGATCATAGATTGAATGAATTGGTGCTCTAACCAACTGAGCTATAGGACCGATCCGCTGCCAGATCTGAATGAACTACTTCACCAGTCTTGATTCTCTCTTCTTACGTGGCATAA
>Ga0116227_10005171_pt1 | contig 27788 bp, 20 predicted proteins | sample S1TSphgellanicum_FD_89693 | JGI IMG/M metagenome (GOLD analysis project Ga0116227, IMG submission 89693) | Host-associated microbial communities from peat moss isolated from Minnesota, USA - S1T2_Fb - Sphagnum magellanicum MG | ecosystem: Host-associated > Plants > Peat moss > Unclassified...
ATCTAGGGTATTTATTTTTATTTGCAAACTAGTGAAGTCTTTTGTTGTCAAAAAAAAGTTTTTTTTGTAACCATCACAAAGGTGTGAGCAAAATGCACAAATTTAACTTTTCCCCCCCCCCCCCCCCCCCGTTTTTGTTAATTTGGATTTTGTCCATTTTGCTTTCTATTGGATTGAACCAAAAAATTAAATATGGGTTGTAGGGTTTGTTAATTTTCTTGTTGTAAAATTACTAAGGAGATTCCTTACTCATGGCATCACAAACAATTTAGGTATGGTACATCCACAATTTTGGTTACTGTCCAATGTGAAAGAAAATTTCATCAAACATTTGAATGTGATTAAAGTTTCATTTTTGCACCCCAAGAAACTAGGTTACAATTATACATATGGATGTTTGAAATTATGTTGGTGGTTTTTTTTTAACATTCAATTAGTAATTTAGTAAAAAAGTGGGGTGCAATTCATTAGCATAAATCATTATCAGACCTTAGAAGTGAAATAGGTTCACTACACCTTAATGATTTCACCATGGTTAAGTTTATTTCATTATAGAGTCACTATATAAACATCATGTTTCATTACTAGTTGACATAATTCATTATATTATAATTTATTATGGTAAATATGTTTATTTTTGTGTGGTTGTTTTAAATATTTTAATTTATTTTAGGTTATCCCAAGCTATGCAAAGTTATACCCTAAGTTATTATAGGCTATTATAAGTTATTATACTTATGTTATACATTAAATTATTATAAGTTATTATATTTTAAGGTATCCTAACATATTAAAAACCTACTTTAAATTATTTTAAGTTAAACTATTTAACTAACCCTAGGTTATATTTTAAGTTATTTTATTTTAAATTATTATATGTTATTACAAGTTATGTTTTAGGCTATTTGATGTCATTCTACTTTATGTTATCATAGGTTATTTTATCTTAAGGTATAATAATTTAAAAAAACCAAGAAAAATTTACAACATTATAGTTTTAAATAATCATTAATAACCTAAAATAATCAAGAATAACCATTACAACAAAAGATGCCAAGTGATTTCATTATATTTTGAGTGAATTCATTGGTCCAGTGAACACGGACTAGTGAACTGCACCCACATTTTGTAATAATGAACTTACAATAGAATAACCAATAATAACCAATAATAAATTATAATATAATAGATAACAATAACTTATTGTAAATAACTTAAAATAACCAACAATAACCTACAATGGAATAACCAAAAATAGCCTATGGTAAATAACTTATAATAACCAAAAATGGCCTATGATAAATAACTTAGAATAGCCAAAAATATTAACTAATGATAAAATAATTAAAGATAGGTTAAAATAAAATAACCTAAAATAAACCAATAATAATGTATGATAGAATAACTAATAATAACCTATAGTAAAATAACTTAGAATAGCCAACAATAGCCTATTATAGAATAACCAAAATAGTTTAAGCTAAAATAGCCTAAAATAACCAAGAATAGTTTACAATAGAAAAACCAGTAATAGCCTATGGTAAATAATGTAGACTAGTAAAAAATAGTTTAAGATATAATAACCAATAGTAGCTTAGGGTAAAATAGTTAAGAATAACGTATGATAAGATAACCTATAATAGCTTATGGTAGAATAATAAAAATTTGTCAAGAATTTGTAAAAATAACCTAGGGTAAAAAAATGTGCATAAAAAATGTGATGATAAAAAAATATCATTCATTTAAATAATGGTTCAATGTTTAAACATTTGCTCATTAAACATGGAGGTGAAAGGAGGTGAAAGGTTCAAACCTTCATGCTTGCACCTTAGGTTGGTGGGTTAGGTTTTTAATTTAGGTTAGATAAGTTACTAAAGGTTCGTATGTGCCTAACTTAGGTTCACAATTAACTATTAATGAGTTTATTATTAATGATTTAACTATTAGTGAGTTTATTATAAATGATTTAACTATTAGTGAATTTATTATAAATGATTTAACTATTAGTGAATTTATTATTAATGATTTAACTATTAATGAATTTATTATTAATGGTTTAACTATTGGCGGATTCAATTAGCTAATAGTGAATTCATCTATTCACAACAATTGGTCCTTGTTTATTAAGGGGTTGCACACTTTCACCATAGTAAATTTGACCAATTTCCCTCAAAATATAGTGTAACATAAAGTGAATTTGAATGCATATTGATGTAGTGAAAGAACAAGGAAATGAACATGACACAATGAAACAACTTGTCCTTTTTGCAAACTAATATTTGATGTGCAACTTCCTTACCTTTGGTACATGTGTCAATCATTAAAAAATAGTGTACAAACCATTATGAACCTGCAAACAACAAAAAGCTTCAACATGTAAAATAAGACATAGTACATGTTTTTAAAACTATTCAGGCATAATAATGTTATGTTTCAAAAGAAAATGAAAGAAAATGAAGCTGCATATAACATAATGATGAAAGATATAATGGGAATGAAGAGACGAAGGTTTTTTAGCGCCACCATGAACTTGATTCGCTATCAAAACCTTAAGTTAATAACATCTACAACAGGGAAGCAATGATGAAAATGACAGTGGCAAATTCATGTGTTGTCATGGTTAAATTGTTTGATGCGAATCCTTTGACATGTGTTTCATACATTCTTTCAACATTTAGAATGTTTCCTTGTTTTTAAAAAAAAATATCAAGTTGGCTTAAATTGCCATGCATATGGTACAAGTCCTTGGGACTCTGGAGGATGAATGGTGATTAAGCTTTTTGAGGTTTTGCAAATCCAAGTTGTGCAGTTGACTCACTACCAACCTAAATTTAGTGGTTAGAATGTCCTCCAAGAAATTTATGTCCTACATACTTTTCCATATGTAGAAGCATATGAATAGTGGTGTGTAGAACGTCCTTGATATGGCGTGAAAGCTTAGGTTTAAGGTTCTTGAATATCATTTCAACAAAAAAAATTATGCAAAAATTGTCCTTGAAAGATGTTACAACAATCTGACCCTTATAGCCAGAAACAGCCACCTTGGAGATCAAATGCCACCTTGGAGAGAAGTTAATTGCCTAATTAAACTCCATTTCTCCTTAATCTTTCTGAGAAGCTTACTTCCAAAAGCATCATATAGCCAAAGTCTCCAACTCATTCCAACCAGCAACCAGCCCAGCACCACGAGGTCTGAAACAGTATCCAAATGTCATATTTTTGCAAAAGAAGAAAAGAGAAAAAACACTGCTCCAAACTTTTTGGAACAATTTGGTACTTCACTCAGCTTGTTGTGCAAGCTTCATTCATAGTTCGAGTTCACTTGGATTCTCGTGCAAGTTTCATTCATAGTTCGAGTTCACTTGGATTCTTGTGCAAGTTTCATAGTTTGAGTTCACTTGGCTTCTTGCACAAGCTTCATAGTTGTTCTTCTTGGAAGGTGCTATGACACTGCCAACAAAAATTTCAACATCTTTGTAGATCCCTCGCCCACAAAAAGGTTAAAGCACAATTGTGGTTTGTGTTCACTATGCAAAAAGGATGGCCACAAAAAGGTCAAAGCACAAATTCTTAAGGTCATGGTTTGGAAAGGACATATTGAGAGTGGCCACACCACTTGTGCTTTATGTTCATCACTATGCAAAAAAGACGCCCACAAAAAGTTAAAAGCACAAATTCTTAAGGTCATTGTTTGTAAAGGACATATTGAAGGTCTGTTTTCTTTCATTTAAAATATACAAGCACACTTGTCGTATGTGTCTACTGTGCCAAAAAGACAAGCAGACAAAGAAAACCTACAAAACTACCTTTGATGCTATTCCATATCCATCTCTAGTATCTGGAGAGGAGTTACTTGGAACGTAGGGAGTGGGGGAACTGCCCATGCCACATACTGGAGCACATGGCCAGTTCAAGAGTCCATTGTCAAAGATTTAATTAATTTTCAAAAACTCAATTCAACATATTTAAAACTATTTTTTTAATTATTCAATGAAGGTTGAGAATCCAGATATGAATTAACAAATCCACATTTGTGGACTACTAATTAATTGGAAAAATTGACATCAATTGCACTTTTTGTGAAATGAAAAGAGATTGAGAAATCTATTTTATGAACCAGTGAAAGAGTCATTATTACTCTCTCATATAAAGCTGTTGACTTCCTCAGTGCACATGCGAGCTAATCCTTTGCACATACTCGCACATACTAGTCAATCTCATGTGCACATACTTGTCAATCGTTTGATTTCTTTCTGAAAGTAGTAAAGCAGCTATTTTTTGAAAAACAAACACAGGGAAAGGGGGAAAAAAAAAACCTTTTTTCTAATGAACCTTGGACACAATTTCGAAATATTTTTTTAAATTTTCAAAAAACCCACAAATAATTTTATTAATGTTTGAAAAAAGCCCATGTACTACCATATATGAAGATATTAAAAAAAAAACAACTACCTATGCTTGGTCTGATTTTACTGGGCAGATCAGTATAATTGTTTTGACCCATGATAGTTGATTAGGCAGCCCTGACACAATTCGGAACTTTTCATTGCCACCAAATTCTTTGGTCATTTCAGCCTTAAATTATAAGGTGTAATTATGAAATTTTTTGCTTGTAACTTTTTAGAAATTTTTAGATCACAAGAGGTTGACTGTTGAATTGTGTAGGGTATCTGCAAACATAATATTCAAAGAGGAAAAAAAATCAGTAGGTCTTTATGCTCAATAAAGCCCTTAGCCATGGGCTTTACCAGAATAAGGGCCCATACTAGGTGGACTGTGGGCCCTTAAACCACTCACATGACCCCTCAACTCACACAATATTCCTTTAAGAGCCTGCACTCCACCCTTATTCCAGTAAACCCCATGGTCGAGGGCTTTATTGAGCATAAAGACCTACGATTTTTTTCCCTCTTTGAATGTTATGTTTGCAGATTTGTTTTTTTTTTTTTGGGGAGAAACAATTGGCAAATTTCTTTCAAAGAACTTTTTTGAATCTCTTTGCCTACATTTTCCACTATGCATTTTGGCTTTGGTAACAATTTTTGTTTGCATTTTTAAACATTCACACAAGTTCTAAGGGTTTTTAGAAACTTGTTGCCATTTAATGGAAGGATCCCTCTTAAAATGCTCACAACTGACATAATGTTAAAAAAATGAAAAAAAAAACACTGGCAAAAGACCTACTCTGATTTTCCCCTAATTTGATCAAATGATGGCAAAAGGGTCTCTATGGTCATCTCACTATTTCTCAACCCACTATGAAAAAACCCACACCTACCGATTTTGCAGGTGTAAAGAGTTAATGGGACCCGAGACCAAGTCAAAATATTTTTGCACTTGTACAACCTGTTTTTGAGGTTAGGTGACCGATATTTGTGAGTCCCATGGGTGTCTACAGATTGCGGGGTGGCCCCCCCCCCCACCCACCGATCAAAATATTGACAAGTTGGTAACTCCACTAATGGCTCAAGAGTGGGACTAATGGCTCAAGAGTTTACATAAACACCTGAACTATTTGAGGGGGAAATGTGAACTAGCACCCATGTTGATACCTTCAAATTCCGAGTGAGGCCTCCTAATGGCCATATTATGCCCAAAAAAGTTAAACTTGAACTCCGAGATTGTGATTTAGGTTAAGCATGACATATTTATAATATTTTAAAATAAATTAAATGAAATTAGAAATTTTTATCCTGCCACCAATGCGGGTGGTCACTGCTGGTTCACCTAATGCCTATTTGAGAGAGGATAGTACAAATAATGGGTGAGTGGGAGATTGCGGAAACTGACCCTTGTAAAAAATTGATTGGATTTCAATGTTAGAGTCAACTTCATTTCAGTGGAAAAATGTCCCATAAAAGTCAGTATTTCATAAGAGAAGGCTAGAGTACTCATTATTCACGACGTTGAACCCTAAAGGTTCCAATCTCGCCCAATCAGTGTTTTCTTTGGGGGAGTATTTTTCTCATTGCAGTGACCAAAAAAATGTTATTTGCACATTGTACTGAGGGTTTGTTTTGGAAAAAAAATGTGTGTTGCAAAAGTTACCATTTCTTGAGGAAAAACTGTCTGAAATCACCACATTTCAATACTGAGGTTCTCTATGGAATCTCCTGAAGTTTTACTTTTTTTTTTTGCTTTAGAGCATCTCCAGCAGTGCTCAATATGTGACCCTGGCAAAATATTTTTCACATCCAAGTTTAGTTATTTATTTTCTTGCAACCCAACTAATAAAACAGAAGCTGGGGCAGCAAATAGGCGAGGGATTACTAATAGCAAACAAACTAATGATAGCACAATCAGAAACACTAATCAGTAATCCAATAGTAATTATTACACTCGTTTCCGCAGGTGCACTCCCTTGCTGTGACATTTACCAGCCATGCAAACTGTGCACTTATGTTAGTCCAAACCATTTTCTGAGACAAACTGGCATATCTTCACTTTTCTTCAGCCATGCAAACTGTGCACTTATGTTGGTCCAAACCATTTTCTGAGACAAACTGGCATATTTTCACTTTTCTTCATTCAATTTTACTGTGTAGATCACATACTGAGCACTGCTGGAGATGCTCTAAGAACATGCCCAGCGGCAGCCCTCTCTCAGTGTTTATCATATCCATTGTGCACTCTTTAGTTTCACCCCGTCACTATCATGAACCTGAAAGGATGGACTGTTCAAAGTTAGAGACTATTTAACTCTTACAACCTATGTCAATCATTCTAGTTGACGAATGAGAAACAATCATTTCCTGGTACTGCCTAGGGCCCTAGCTAGTAGCAACATGTGCACTTTTCTAGGCCCCAAGCAGTTTCACAGTGTTTTTGTGCAGATCTTCATCCAAAATGAACTGTAGGGGGCGTTCTACCGCCCCACTTGGGCATGCTCTAACCTCTACCCTGATTTGGTTCATTACTCTTGTGGGTCAGCCCTTTCTTTTTAGTTTTTCAGAAAGTGCCCACATCGCTAGAGGAGTGTTGGACTGTAAAGTCCAAGTGGCTATATCTTTACATTAGCTGTGAAATTAGCTGGCTATAATTTGTTGCGCAATGTAGGACAGTGGTGATGGTTTTGGTGTTGCAGGGAAATTTAGTGGCAATGAGATGCAAATAGAAATATGCCTTTGTTGGCTACAACTCAAATTTGGAAGCAGACATTAAACTACGAGAAACTTTGGGAAGGTGCTCTTTATGGTCACAGCGCCTTGTGAATCTGAAGCAAACTGCCTATCAATACAAAAAAAAATTCAAGAAAATTCTGTCCAAGAGTCTCATTCATTGGAACTCCATATCTATAAGACTGAAATGTTACAATTTCATTAGGCTTACTCAGATGATGGAAGGGGAACTACAAATAGTAGAAAAAATATCATCTAACTTTTGATATTGCAAGAATTAACCAAGTATGAAGGAGCTAGCAACTAGGTAGCCTTGAAAAATTCAAACAACATGTTTACATAAGTATCATCTACACAATACCACCATAGCAATTTGCTACTCCAATCCAAACATCAAATGCAAGAACATATGGAAAAGTCTCTAAAATATAAAATTTCTAGTTATACATGCCAACCACTAGAGGTAAATGCGAGTCTAAAGTAACTCGCAACTTGTTCTTCAAAAGTGCTAAAGATGAGAAACAATGCTCATCCTTTACATTGCCATCTCTGCCAATTTAAAATATTCAAGGAAGGAATGTGTCGAAACCTGGGATGCATTGATGGTCGTCCAAATGCGAGTTAATGGATTGAGGTCAAATGGTGGTTCCATGGCAACCTTGGAATTGCTTTTCGTATAAAGCTTGAACATACCTTGTTCAACATCCAACTACCAATAGTTAAACAAAGGAGGAACTATAGATCTTGATTCACCACTACCCATGATCTTTGGTTCACAATACCACGTCTTCAGCACCTCCAAGTATTTCACAAAATTGGCTTCACATTCAAGCTACAACTAGTCTTGTGGATATCTGATGCCCATGGCATCAAGCAACGCACACTGAGGGAAATGGTCATTTAACTCACTGATCAACTAGGCAACCAAACCTATGGACCAACAAAACCAATTTTTTTAAAACTAAATGTGCAATAAACCCCATTATTCACAACAAATCAAGCTTTTGTACATTCAAACAACGTGGAAATAAGGAACTAACAATTTTAACATTCTAATTTCACCTTGTAAATTAAAGTTCGGTATGTATCTAGGGTCACAACTATCCATTGTTTTGAAATTGGATCCATGTGCATGGCCCAAATCTTCTCATTATTCACAATAAAAGCCAATGTTTCATTGGAATCATTCATATCTGCCACCCACTTCAAGTGGATGTGCTCATAGGTGCAATCCAATAGACCCTTAAATGCCCATAACTCATTAGTGAAAAATGAAGTGCCATCATTGTACAACATATAGAGCTAGCCTTAGCAAATTTTTATGGTAGCAATTAGATCACAATTGAAAATATCTTATTATTGTGCAAATTGCACAAGAAAGTCAATGTTCTCTAGCAAAGGAATAATGCAACATATGCCTAACATGTAGTAGGGATCAACACATGCCTAGTATGTAGTAAGGATTGAAACAAAATGATTAGTATAAGCAATTTGATTAATAGGAGCCAAAGATGAAACATCATATTATATTGATTAGTACAACAACATCAATGTGGATTGATCAAATTCATCAAATCATCAAATATGATCAAATTGATCATAACAGTAATATCAATATCCATTGATTAGACTTTACAAAACTAAACCTCCAAGATCAATTTGATATTGATTAGAATAATATGAATAATCACATTGATTGCAACAAAAAGTCACATTAGATTTTGATTACATTGACCAAAACAAGATCAACTTCCATTGATCAAACATTTGCAAAACCAAACTCTACAAGATCAATTTCATATTGATTAAAGTAGCTACAAGATGCGAAGTCACATCAGAATTTGAACACATTGATTAAAAATCAAAATCTAATTAGATTAATCAAAGATCAATATCCGAATTGATCAAACTTTGTGATTAAACCAAACTCTGCAAAATAAATTTAACGTTGATCAAGTTGCAAAATTAATCACATTAGAACTTACATCATATTGTGATAAGCTTGATCAGAGTGATAAATCTTTATAAAATCAGACCCTGCAAAACTCTACAAATCAAACCCTACAAAAATTGGCATTAAATTTTAATTAGTTTGATCAAAGTAAGAGGATTTTGTAAAACCAGGACACGTAAAAGTTTGCATACCTTGCACTTGACCATATGAAATTTGCCATCATCAACAAGGACCCCCTAGCCCAAGGTAGTTTCATAACCCATTCAAGTTGAAACTTTCGTGTCTAGTTATACGATTTTTTCAACTTTTCAACTAAAAAACAAGGCACCAAGTTAGGATCTTGGTCTGTATTAGGCAAATCACACAAATCAATGACCTTCTTTAATGATGTGGGCGAATCAACATGCCAGTTACTACCACTCGAATTGGGATGTGCATTTGTTGGAAGTAAAGGGGTTGCATTAGAAGTTAAGTCAGAAGGAACAACAAGAGAATGAACTATAGAAGCTACATAAGGAAATACATGAGTTGTAGAAGAAAGAGCTACAAGAGGAGTTATAAATGGAGTTATAAAAAAAGCTGATATAGAAAAAAGAGTTATAAGAAACGAAAAACTACAAAAGAAGGAGCTACAAGAGGAGCTATAGAATAAAGTAATTATTCAAGAGAATAAGAAATGTGAGATGGCCCACCAAGATGTTGTGACTCAAGAGATGACAAAGGTGAGATGATTTAAGCTACAGGAAAGTGTGACCTAAAACAAATTGGTTTAAACAACTTTGTTAACGAACCATCACCATTAAAGGGCAATAACATGGAATCGCATACTGACCACAAAGGTTCTACATTTGACATGTTTTTACTACTAAAGAAGTACCGCAACAATCCAGGTTTTAATTTAACGTTAGACCTTGCTATTGATTCCAAGGAGTTGCATTTCATGGTCCTATTTATGCGTATACACAACACACATGCACAAACACAAATGCATAAGCTATGTAATACACATCAGCACAAGCAAGACACTACACAACATGAAACCAAAGCACAACAAACTACAAATAATTTAGAACCTTATGTGGATTTAGGATTTAAACCCAAAGAGATGGAGATGAAAACATACCTTATTCAACTTGAAAGCAATGTTGGTCTTCCAAAACTTAAACAAAGAAACTAACCTCGCTTTGGAAGAAGCGCTCTTCATTATATGTCAATGTTCCACCAATGCTCAACAACCAAACTTGAAAGCACCCCCACATTACACAATGCACATGAAATAACTTAAATGCAACAATCTACACATCTTTCCTTTGCTTCAATGACTCTTTAGTATGTACTAGAAATATGCGAGCGACCATTACTAGTGAACAAATTCACAATAGCAAAGTTATGGCAACAAAGGCTACATGTTTTGGCAAACTTTTTAGCAACATCAAACCTTAAACCTAGAACATGTTGGCTACACTAATGATCACAATTGGTGTAAGATAGTTACATCTAGTGATGGTGATGGGGCAAGTATGGTTACATTTAGTGGTGATGATGGGGCTAGATGGCAATTGACAGCAACAAAGGATAGAACTTAAATGGTGATAGGGTTAGCCACTGCCAAAGTAATCTAGCTTTGCTGGTGGACAATAATGCTTCATTTTGGCAAGACGTTATTTTTTCCTTTTTTTTTGCATGTACCTATCCCCAAACAAATATTTTTGGTGCAATTTGGCTATTTTTTGCTAGAAAAAAAAGGTTGTTGTGGATGGTCACCAATCCACTTGCATGAAAAAAGAAACCTTCCGCCAAGTTCCAAAAGTAGGCTTAAGTGAGAATGTTCACAACTCCTTTTAATGTAATAATAGTTTCAAGATCGGCATTAAGACGAAGCTTCAAACCTTTAAGAAATTATCCAAAAAGCAAACCTAATTCACACATCAAAATTATGTTTCAATTTGTTTTAATTCATCAAACATGTAAACCAAATTTGGACTACGACCAATGGAAATATTTTTCAATAATAATTACAAACACATATTTTTATAGTAATATACTTGATATTCATATTAAATAATTGTGGCAGTCATGTTGGGAACACATTGGGAACATGACGAGAACATAGTGAAAACTTCATAGGAACATTTTGAGAACAAAAGAAATTAAAAACACCCACCCTCCCTTAAAAGATTAAAATTTGGCCCTTTGCATGCATGCTACCTCACATCATTGGTAACAAGAATTTTTTTGTCTATCTTTCCTTGCCATTTTGGGCCTAGGCTAAATGGTAAGGGCATCAACTACGGATGTTTATTTTCATACAGAAGGAAGTCAAAAAAATAAGTATGATCCTTTTCCAAGTGACATTTCATGGGTCTTGGGTGAACCAACACTGCATTGGTAACATGGTAAAAACCTCGAATTTTTTTTAAAAAAAAAATTCTTTAATTAAAAATGTCCCACACTTAGATGTTTTTGAGTCCGAATCAAACATTTGTCAAGCTTAATATGGACATTAATAACCCTCACAAAAACTTGAAGGTATTAATGTTAGTGTTAGTTCACCTCGACCCTTGTAAGAGTAAATATTTTGTGAATCACATTTGAAAAATAATAATGCAAGTTCATTTCAACAATGACAATGGAAGTGCAACTTGATGTCACTAGTTTGTTAATTATGTAACTATCTTAATTTTGGTAACTTATTAGGTGGTGTGGTTTTCAATTTAATAATGTTTTGGTGAACCATCATTAATTAGTCATAGTTTCAATTAATGTGCATGATTTAAACATGATAATTCATGAAGAAAATCTTTGCATAAATTAATGTGTATGATTCAAATATGTTGATTCATAAAGAAAAGTTTTACATAAATTAATGTGTATGATTCAAACATGTTAATTCATAAAAAAAGTTTTTGCATAAAGTAATTTATATGATTCAAATATGTTAATTCATAAAGAATTTTTTTGCATAAATTAATGTGTATGATTCAAATATGTTGATTCATAAAGAATTTTTTTGCATAAATTAATGTGTATGATTCAAATATGTTGATTCATAAAGAAAGTCTTTGCACAAATTAATGTGCATGTTGAATCACATGTTGAGCCATGTGATATGTAAGATTTTAGGAAATTTCTTGTTTAGTTTCATCTTGTTTGGAATATAAGTGGGTGTTTAGGACCTTTGGAAACACCTTCATTTGATGAAAACAACTTGTTGTATGAATGAAAAGTTTCATGGAATAGACTTGTGAACGGGATTGAAAATTTAGTCTCTAAGAGTTTTGACATAATTTATGAGTGCATGGAATTTATGGTAGGAAAATGGTGTGACATAATATAGTTATATATAAAAAATAGATAGGTAAATGGATATTTGTGCAAATAAAAACATAGATTTACATAGTTTATGTAATAAAATTACATAGTTTCAATCTTATACCCGTTTGAGGTTTATAAGAATAGATGCACATTTTATTCATGCAATGATTATGAAACCTTTAGCCTTCCAATGGAAAATGAGCAAAATGACAAATTTACATGGATGATTTTAGTAAATGTTAATGATTTAGATTATCATTATCATCATATAATGGTTACCATGGCATGAAAAATAAACACATGGTAAGATTGTGGATTTGACAATCCAAAATTGATAGTAAGAAAAGGGTTATTGGCTAAAACAAAGAGAAATACTTGAAAACAAAAATTCTAAAACGCTACCAAAGGGAAAGCAATCTTACTTTCCAAACAAATAGTTTAGAAAAATTAAAAAACAAGCAAATAAGAATTTCTAACATGTGTAAGGAAGGTAAGAAAGTAGCTACCTTCCAACTTGCCCTTTAAGCTTGCAATAAACTAATCTAGAAAACTAGTGACCTTTCTGTAGTTATTGCCATTGCTTTCCATCTTTGTTGTCCTCTTATTTTTTAAAAATATATCATCCACTACTATTGCCTTACTTTTAATGTTGCAACTATTTTCCAATGATGTTTAAATTCATAGACAAAGAAAATGAACAAAATATTAAAAAGTTAATATCTTCTACATCAAACACATTTACATCCTATTGTTGCCCTCAATAGTAAAAACAAAGTGGAGACTTTGAAGGTGACCATCATTTATAAACCAAAACCATTTTATAAGAAAAAACCTCTTTCATCTTTCACACTCAAATACAAGAACGTACTCCCTAGGCCTTTTCTTCCATCTTTACTAGAACATACACACACACATACACAAGGAATGAATTTTTCACTCCATCACACGTCTCCAACCTCTTACAAACTTCAAGAATACAACGAAAGAATGAGAGAATGGGAGAATCCCCATGGCATTCAAAAGTTACACAAAAACTTCATCCCTTGCTGATTTTTTTCATCTTATCCAAATCTCCTTTATTAATCCCTAGGTAATTGACCAATTCATGCCAACCACCTTATCCTTAAGGATTAACTACCCAAGTAGCTTAACCTTCTAATAAATAGGCAATAATAAGTAGATACCTACACCTAATAATTAGGAAATTACTAGCATGGCCAATAGGCTAACTAGACTAACATACTTTTTTATGTTAAAACTCCATTTCAAAATTAAATTTTGATAATTTTTCCTCAAAGGTAATTTTGTGACCATCAAATAACAATGTATTTTGACAATATTTTCATTTTTTTTACCCTATTTTCCTTAATATTTTTAGCACCCACATTTCTATCATTTGGCTATTTTTTTAGGCACCAAAAAGGTGCTGATGTTGACCCATATTTTCATATCAATTTCACAATCCTTAATTTGAAACTTTTCCTTACTTTGGAAGACCTTCAAGAAGATCAAGGCCACCTATTTCATGAAGCAAGAAGAAGAACCTTAGAAGGTGGTAACACGTACTTTGGTCATGATACCATGTTAATATTATGCTATATGGCAATAAATGAACTTTTTTTTTTTTTTGGTATATAAATGTTTGAAAGCAAGTTTATATTAAAATCAATTGTTCGGCCAAAAAAAAACCCAAACTTGTACCCAATTAAAAAATTTCCACTAGTCCCCCATGAAATAATTATTCTAAATGTATATGGAATAATTATTTTGAAGCCTTTTGCACAAGTGAGGAATTAGAAACAAGTTGCATTCTTACATGTTTGCCATTTTTTATTTTGATCGTGCACTACCAAATGACCTACTTTGCTAGTTGTTCAATGCCTAGGGCCTTGAGTGAACCAACACATGACACTAGTACCATGGCAAGAAGTTAAAAGACCACTTTTTTGGATTGCTTTTAAGCAATATAAATATCCCATCTATAGATTAAATGGGGTCTTTGAGTCCAAATTTAACATTCTTTAGTTAATTATCGACGTTTACATCAAGATTAGTTCCAGAATGTGAAGTAACTAGTGTATGTGTTGATTAATCAACCCAAATTAAGTGGATTGGATCAATGTGGGTTTGGTATATAAACCCATGTTTGGTGTTGACACTAGTAGCAAATACCCTACCAATTTGATTTGAACTGAAACAATACTTGTTTTAATGCTTTAAATGTTGATGTGGACCATAATCGTCCGTTTCCTCCCTAGTACTCCTACCTATATTAACCTAGGTCAAGAATTGACACATGTATGTTATAAGGGACATCTTCTTTATTTTTATTTTCCGTTTCTAATGTGCCATTTGTCTTTCAAACTTATTTGTAAATAAATTTGAATGTGAAAATGGAAAAAAATCTTCAGCATTTCAATTTTATCTATTTGCCCTATGAAAAGTCCAGTTTATCTAGTTTTGAAGTTATAGTTGGGAAGGTTAATTGTCAAAAGATAAAAATTTAGCTTGAAAACATGAAATTTTTGTTGACATGTAAAATGTTAACTAAGAGATAGATCAATTTTGTTAAGAAATAAAGGTTTTTTCAAAAAAAATGTTTAACCAATATATATAGAGTTTTTGTTGAGAAGTAAAATTTAGCTATGAAGAGGAAGATTTTGCTGAGAAATAGAGATTTAACCTAGAATATACAATTTTTTTGGCCAAAAGCTAAAGATGTAGTCAAGAAAATATAATTTTTCTGCTCAAATTTTTTTTTAAAGCAAATAAAAAATAAAGATTGTATCAAGAGATAGAATTTCAGCCAAGAGAAGATAGAAATTTTGCCAAGAGATAAAAGTTTAATAAGAAAGAAAGATTTAGCGAGGGAAGAATTAAAAATAGGTAGGTAAGGTGAGTGGGTAGGAAGGTAAGGGGGTTGGTTGTTAGTTGGTAGGTAAGTTCAAAATGTAGGTCAGCAAGGTAGCTAGGTCAATAGGGTAGCTAGGTGGGGTGGGATGGTAGTTAAGTGGGAGGGTAGTATGGAGGTCGGGGTTACCAAAAAAAACCATCCAAGAAAAAACATCAAAAGGTCAGCAGGCCAAAATAGTTGAATGTGTACAATTTTAGTTAACACAAGGTCAGGAGCCGGATGAAAAAATGTAACCCATCCGATGGACAGAATGGCGAATTGGTGGAATGGTGGGTGCTGGTTCACTCTGGCCCCACACTCCAAATTCTCCACATTGGTGGCCCTGGGGATCCTTTGCTAGTTCCTTTTTCTCTTGGACTCATTCGCTAGCCCTGGTTCACTCTGGCCCTCACACTTGCACTTCTCCACATTAGTAGCCAGCCATGGGGATCCATTAGCCATTTCGCTAAAGACTTTTGCACTGATTTTTTGTAGTGGAATTGGAGGGCACCTTACCCAACACAAATTTTCCTCTTCGGTTTGTGTGGTGCTCACAAACGCGCTGGCCCTGCCAATAGATAAAATGTTGTACATCTACGTTCTGTGTCCACACTTTGAACACCAAAATAAATCCGTTCCAATCTAAACAGTCTAAACACTTTCACCAAAAAAACCGGTTCTTCTAATGTGAAACCAGTTCTAATAAGGTAAAACTTCCAAAAGTTGGATCCAATGTGATAGTTCCTGTGGAGGCAGGGCCCAAAAAAAACCCTCATTGTTTTTTGATCTGGGCAGGCATTCTGTTTTTCAAAAGCACCCTTTCTTTTTTTTTTTCTTGTTTTTCAGGTAACATCCACTGGGTACAGGAAAAAAAAAAAGAAAAGGTTAAAAGAATATCAGCTTAATTAGGTCTTTACAACTCGGGAAAGTCCTCAGCAGTGGGCTTCATTGGAATTGGCTTGGCCCTGTGCTCACCAAAGGGCATGGCATTTTGAAAATCAAAATGCTAGCTCTGGCAAGCATTTTTCTTTTAAAAAATTTCTGCTATACTTGGGGAAATTTTACTGGTGCTTCATTTTGGGAACTTGTTCTATACATGTTCCCAAAAAAAACAGTTGGTATGTAACTCTACACATAATGCCTGGAAAAAAAGATGACTGCTTTTGATTGGTCGACCATAATGATTGATTCCATGCCATTTAAAATAGTCTCTGACCTTATATTTTCTAATTTTTTAGGTTATGGGTGGGGGCCTGGGTAAACAATTAACACTCTACAAGTAAGATGTGAAAATAGCTGATCATGCCCAAATAAGGGGTGTGAGTGGATGTGCTCTTATATTCCATGTGTGGTAAGGCTTGAGGTGGAGGGCATTACTAGAAGAAGGGGACCCTGCAAGGCAATAGGCAAGCACTGACTATCATTCGCATGTGAACCTGCTTTTGATAAGCCCTCAACTGAGAGCCTTACTCTCTCACAGAAAGATATGCTGAAATTTGTCAAAAGCAAGATACATCCTAGGAACAAAAGATCCCTTGAAAAAAATGTGGAAAAACCTTCACAAAAGAGAGAATGCCATACAAGAAATTCAGAAGTCAAATTTCAATGTCTCAAACCTGGGGCTAAATACAATAAAACTTTTGTTTGGTAGATCATTACCCAGTTGAAGTGTAAACTATGGCACAAAGGTAGGGTAGAGAGAATGGGAACAATTATTTCTGCCAAAGATCTTTAATTTTGGAATTTGTCCACGTCTGTGTGTTGGGTTAACCAGCACCCACAAACGATACCATGATTAAAAAAATTCCCAAAATTCATTTAAATTATTTCTAAATATTACAAATCTCGCGATCTTCCAGGAAATCAGGGTCTCTGAGCTCAAATCTAACTTTTTTGAGTTTCATATGCCCACTACGAGGCCTCACAGAAGAAGGTGAAAGGTCCCAACGTGCGTGGTGGTTGAAACTGGCCTCAGTCAGGAACCAGGTCAGTGGCCCAGTTGACAGTTAGCAGTCTTTTTTTGACTTTCTCGTAAATCCACGACCATCGTAAACCCCCCAAAACCGTCGGTACGTGAAAGACGGGGGCTTCTCTCGCAAGCAAAAAAAAAAAAAAAAAACTGTACACACTTTTTGGGCCACAGTCAACCAGCACGCACCAGGGTTTTTTTGTTTCAAATTCCTCGATTAGGTGTACTGGCGAGGATCCTCAGCATTAATTAGCAATAAATGGCGACTGTCCTGGTGCATTAGTAGATATTTTTTGGAATCCTGCCTATTTATGGCAACCTAATGGAACACACTGTCTAAATCTGGCGACTTCTAACTTTTTTTTCTCGAGATATGGCGAATTGTTTAAAAAAATTCTCAAAAATCCCTTTGTTGGATTCGTCAGCCTTTTTCTTTTTGTCGTCACAAAAAAAAACCCTTGGCACCCACCAACGCACCATGAAGGATGAATGATAAGTGATTATAAAACAGTTTTCTGTTGGTTTCAGTTCCCTACCTGACAATGGTGATTAGCTTAGATGGTGTTTTTTTTTAACTACCTACCTACTAACAAGCCACAAGCAGGTTGTTAATAGGTAGGTAGTAAAAAAAGCCTTCACTTTTTATAAACCATCTACTTATCTAGTAGGCACCTATTTTCTTACCTATCTACATATACATGATACCTATTTCCTACAGAATTGGTTACTAGGGTGAAACCAAATATTAATTCAGTTGAGGTTCATCCACAACTAAGTAATAACAGGCATCCAGTGGATGATGATGCGTTGGTGGGTGCTGGTTCACTGTGACCCACTTTTTTCACTTTGGTTGGTGGTTGGTGGATTGATTTATTAGGGAGTAGATGTTGACGAATGTTTTCCGTAGTCGTCGCCGTTTTTTCTCTCTCTCTCTCTCGCAGTCTCTCTCCGCCGGTCTGTGGTGAGAGAATTTATTTTGATTTTTTTTTTGGGTGGTGGGGGTTGTAGAGGTGGTAAAGCTAAGCTCTACCCAACAGAGGAGGAGAAGAGGAGGAGGAGGAGGAGGAGGAGGAGAAGGAAGACAAGGAAGAGGAGGAAATCGAAACGGATCATTTTTTTTTAGTAAAGAATTTATGTCGGGTATATTAAACATGTCCGTGTGAAGCGGTAAAATTTGTTGCTCTGCGAAGTCTGGTAGATATATAACGCTCATACCTAGTTGCAGCTACCGTGAAGTCTGAAGAGAGAAATTGGGAAGCGTCATTTGGTGCACCTTGATTGCAGCGGCACAAATTGCACAATTGGGTTCTTGCAGAGGCTCTCCCAACAGCTGCTTTTCAACAAAAAAATTTGCAACTTGCATACATAATTACATAATAGAGATCTAATCTAAGGTACAGACAATACTTTGAAGATTCATGGTCGGAATCTGCATTTTTCACGTCCAATTTATTGTCGGGTAGCGGTTTTTTTGTTGCTGTTGTTGTTGTTTACAATTTGCTTCCATGAGATTCTCTGCACATGAAAGCTATCAAAGTGGCGCTTGGTGAAGCTGTTGATAAGCTTCCCTAAAGTACTAACGCAAGCTGAATTGACACTAATCCGGTAGGAGATTATTACATTACGAGTGGGGGGCGGGGCTGGGAATTCAGTTGCAGAATGCAATAATTACACACACGAGTTTATGTTTCTATGGATTTGTTTTTTCGAATCCCTGAGTTGTTGATGATTCTTGACCGCGCGCGTGTAATGTTTGCAGTGCAGACGTTGAGGGGGAAGTGAGGAGAGGGGGAGAGCAATACAACAATGGAAGGCATGATGATCACACATTTGCAGTTTTGCTTTTCCTTGATTAGTCCGCCATTGCTGTTCATGATTGTTGGATCCTTGCTGGAGTAGCAGAAGAAAATTCTGCCAATTCTGTTTGAAATTTTACTCGATAGAAGTCGGGAACTTTTCTTGATAAGTGAGAATCATCCAGTCTGAAGCTTAAGAAATCGTTCTTCTTTCCTCATAAGACTTTTACTCTTGTTGTTGTTGTTGTTGTTGTTGAGAGAGATTCAGATGTGATTAGCAATTTTTTGTTTTCTGGAAAGAGCTTGACTCTCTGGTACGTTTCTTCCGTTTGCAGCTGGGGTTCACGACTGGCAGCTGCAGGACCAGCAGGAATTTCAATCTACAAGAAACAATTGCACCACCATGCTCAGAATATGCTGCAGCGATGTTCCAAATTCTGGGAGAGGGATGGAAGATCTTTGGGCATGGGTTTTAGTTCCTTGCTTGCAGCATTACCTCATTTCCATCATCTCCCTTCTCCTTTGTTTAGTTCTTCTGTCAGTCACTCTCTTGAAGCTCCTGAAGTACTCAAGAGGAGCAGCAACAACAACTCAGAGACTGATGAAGAATGGTGCACTCTACAATTTCACTTTAGTGATAACCTCTGTGCTGGGCTTCAGCTGGTTGGCTGTCTGTGGCTGGCGTTTCTGGTCTGGATTTCACAGCAATTGGTCAATTGTAGCCTTTGATGAATTCTTCTTTGCTATGGCAGAGGCACTTATCTACTTGGCCTTCGCTTCCAAGCTTTGGCTTGATGAGCAGGAAGCTGGAAACTCTTTCATTACTCCTGAGCTTCAGGTCTGTTGGATCATAAATTTCCTAACATTCTCTGCATTTGAGGGATATGCAATTGTAGCAAAGTTTATTGCACATGAGGAATCTAGATACCCAGAGCTGACAGCACTCTATCTAACACTACCGACATGGCTTGTGAGTTTATATCTTGTGATCATGGCAATTGTTGGGAAGAGATTATGTCTTTCAGTAGTTGTAGATCAACATCATCATGATTCAACCCTCACAGAGCCATTCTTGAGGAATCAGAGCTATAAGCCAGAGATGAATGGGGTGAAATTAGGATCACTAGAGGTGACAGGGTACTGGAAAGCTCGGCTTCTGAGTAAGGCCACCTTTCTGTGGCTGGATCCTCTCTTGTCGTTAGGTTACAAAAAGGCTCTCCTAGCTGGGGATGTGCCAAGTCTGAGTCCTGAAGACTCTGCAGATGTTGTATGTCAAAGGCTTCAATCTAACTGGGATTCTCAGCATCAAGGAGCTGCTGCAAAATCACTGGCTTGGGGACTTATCAGGACATTCTGGCCTCTTTTTGTCATCAATGGCTTCCTTGCCTTCACGAAGCTGTGTGTGATGTACATTGGACCTCTTCTTATACAACAGTTTATCAATTTCTTTGACAATCCTGTGAGAGTTCAGTCTCATGGTGTGATGCTTGTATTGGTCTTGCTTCTTGCAAAATGCATGGAGGTTCTTATTGACCATCAGTACAACTTCCTCTCACAGAGACTTGGATTAAGTGTTCGATCAGCTCTTGTTACAGCTGTGTATCAAAAGGGTCTTCGCCTCTCAAGCTCTGCTCGTCAAACTCAGAGTGTGGGGAAAATTGTGAACTACATGTCAACTGACATTCCACAGATTTGTGATGCAGTTATTGAGGTACATTCTGCACAAAGTTCCCTTCAAACTCATGAATTTATTCCCAGGTTGTTTTTCTCAATTTTATGTGAAGTTGATGCAGAATTTGAGAATCTGAAAAACCTATCTAGTGCAAGTCACTCCTGAAGACACAAAACTGTTTGCTGGTTTCTGCAGGTTCATGAACTGTGGGCCGTCCCACTTCAGATCATTATTGCACTTATTATTCTCTACAGCGTTGTTGGTCTTGCAACTGTGACAGGTTTCATAACTATGCTATTTATCATGCTCATGTGCTTGCTTATTGCAAAAAAGCAGCGAAGTTTCATGGCCGAGGTTATGGCATGCAAAGATTCACGAATCAAGAGAACAAATGAGGCTGTTACCAACATGAAAATTCTCAAGCTGCAGGCTTGGCAAGATTGGTTTCTTCAGCAGGTTGGTGCAGTTACCAATTGTTTGTATTTTTCTTGCTGCATTTTCACAACAAGATATATGGTGAATTGCTGCTGCTTGAAATGAAGCTGTACTCATGTGTGCAGTTTGTGCATGCAACAGGTGATTGATGCCCGAATAAAGGAGCAGTCATGGATAAGAAAGTTTTTGTCAATAGCTGCTTTGTCCATCTTCTTATTATGGCTCTCTCCTCTAGTGGTTTCAGTGCTTACATTCGGATCCTGCTTGCTGCTGAACATCAACCTCACAGCAGGACGAGTATTCACAGCAATTGCAACTTTCCGTATTCTGCAAGTGCCACTGCGGCAGTTTCCTCAGAACATGACACAGGTTGCACAGGCTCTTGTTGCACTTAAGCGATTACTCACTTTTTTCCAAAGTGGTGAAGTGGATCTGATGGCTGTTGAAAGGATTGAAGGAGGCGCAGCTGATTTTGCAGTTGCAGTGCATGTAAGCTTTAAACATTTTCTTGTAACCTTTTCCTTCCATGGTTTCTGACTAGGGATTAATGAGCTGGACACTTAGGAGGGGAACCAGCAGTAATCTGAATGATCAACCCAATGCTGTGGTTTTCATACAGGGAGGATCTTTCAAGTGGGGTCCTGAGGCAGAAAGCCCAATTCTCAGAAACATAAATGTGGAGATCAAAACTGGCACATTGGTGGCCATTGTTGGGACAGTTGGAGCAGGAAAGTCTGCTCTTTTGGAATGCATTCTAGGAGAAATGGAGAAAGTCAGTGGTCAGGTGTGTTGCTTGAGGATTTCATGATGATCTCAGAGTTTTCAACTTCTTCTAAATTCTTTGTGCTTGCATCACTACTTCAATCAGCTTCATTTCATAGTTTTAGTCTGCAACTTACTTCCCTGGAAATACTGCTTTTTTGAGGTGGAATTTCCATGTTTTTGGCCAGGTACAAGTTTGTGGGCGAGTGGCATATGTGGCTCAATCAGCTTGGATTCAGAATGGGACAATCCAAGACAACATCATATTTGGGAAGCAAATGGAAGAAGTTCTGTACCGTGACACACTGCATGTGTGTGCTTTACAAAATGACCTCAGCCAGTTGCCACATGGTGATCAAACAGAGATTGGTGAGCGTGGAATCAATCTAAGTGGAGGTCAGAAGCAACGAGTGCAGCTGGCTAGAGCTGTATACCAAGAAGCAGATATCTACTTGCTGGATGATGTCTTTAGTGCTGTGGATGCTCACACAGGAACCCAGCTTTTCAATGTACATGTTTGATCCAAAGTTCTCTTCTCCCTTGCTGCTTTTCTTGCAGAAAATTTAACATTCTGTGATATTATTCTCAGAGGAGCTTTGCACAGATTGTACACTGAAATCTCTTGAATTGTAAGCTGTTTTGAAGTCTTGGGGGATTGTCAATTGGTTTGCAGCTATTTTCATAATCTTCATTCTACCAGTCACAATAATGACGACATGGATTGAAATTTCTTGCAGGAATGTGTGAGAGGGACTTTGGCCAGCAAAACTGTGGTGTTGGTGACACATCAAGTTGAATTCCTTCACAGTGCTGATCTTATACTGGTGATGCGTGATGGAGAAATTGTACAGTCAGGCAACTATGATGAGCTGGTGAAGCTTGGTCTTGACTTTGGTGCCCTGGTAGATGCCCACAACCAAACACTACAGATGGCTGAAGCTCAAGGGTTGGAAGATGAAGAAGAAATCATCAATGTCTCCAACCAGTTACTACATTCAGCATCAATTGGGGGTTCATCGGATGCATTTTCTCCCGGTGCTGTGCAACGTACCTTCAGCATAGGGTCTGAAGGACGGTCCAATTCTGAAGATGGCCGGATGTCAAAACAAACTTCTCTTCGCCAAACATCAATGGAAAGAAGCAGCTCACAAGCAACCTCGGAGCCCAATGCAGTGAAAACCTCAGGTTGGTAGCTGTGGTTCTTTCCATTGTATAGAGTTGGACACTGTGGTTGAGTGGGGTGTAAGCTTCCACTCTGAGATGACGATTTATGAGTTGCTTTTACAGGTTCAGCCAACATTATTGATGATGAAGAGCGTGCAATTGGACAAGTTGACTGGAGAATCTATTGGGCATATTGCACTAAGGTGTTTGCAGGCAGTCATGTGATTGCTCTTATCATAATCCAGACCTGTTGGCAGGGCCTACAAATTGCTTCGGATTTTTGGTTAGCACAATCAACATCAACAAAAGAGTCATTTGTGCCCAGCAGGTTCATCTCCGTGTACGCAGAGCTTGCAATGGGGAGTGGTGCATTTGTACTCATGCGTTCTCTTCTTGTTGCTTTTGTTGGACTCAAAACTGCACAACACTTTTTCCTGGACATGATTCAAAGTGTGTTTCGAGCACCCATGTCATTCTTTGATGCTACTCCTACTGGAAGAATCTTGAGCCGGGTAAGGATCCCACCAGCAACTTCAGTCTACATTTCCAGTATCAAGATTGCTTGATAATTTTCTCATTGCAGAGGAGAGATGTCTCTCCATGAGAACATAACTTCATGTTGGTGGTGGGTTGTTGTGGGTTGCAGTCAACGAAAGACCAAACGGCACTGGACATATGGATTCCCCTCTTGTGTGGGTCATTGTTGGCAAATGTTTTCCAGCTCTTTGGAATTTTATATGTCACAATTCACATCACCTGGCAGATTATTTTCATCATGGCTCCTCTATTCATTGTGTTCATTCAGTATCAGGTAGATGCTTTCTCTAACCCCAATTTTGCATTACTTTTATCAAACTGAACCAAAAGATCATCAGCTGAAATTCCTCTGTTTAGAACTCTACTTTTAGTGTCTGATCAGAAATGAATGATGCACTTGTTGACAATCAAAGAAATTGTTTTTTTTCCTGAGCAGAGGTACTACATTGCAACTTCACGTGAGCTGAGAAGGTTGGAATCTATAAGTGAAGCTCCACTCATTAATCATTTCTCAGAAACAATTGTTGGCCTTGTGACAATTCGAGCTTTTGGTCACCAAGCAAGGTTTGGGAAAACAAATACAAACCGCACCAACACACTCATCAGCATGTGCTTTCATAATTATGCTGCTGGTGATTGGTTAGGCTTTCGCCTTGAGAACATTGGCACTGCAATCCTGTGCTCATCTACAATGTTGCTTGTTCTGCTCCCTAGCAGCTTCGTACGACCAGGTTAGAACTTCTTCCACTGCACAATTTCTAGATGCTCATTAGCATTCATCTTAAGGGTTTTCTGGAGATTGGATCCCCAATCTTCAGAAGAATTGTCGCCAGCACCATTCTGCTCCCCATGAGTGCAAAAGGGAAGCATGATGATTCTTCTCTTAATGCTCTCTCTCTCTCTCACTCTCTCTCTCTCTCTCTCTGTTTCTTTCATGGAGTGGAACTCTTCCAATTCATAAGATGGTATGATATTCTACCTCATGTTAAATCTATATTCTTCTTGAGAAAAGGAATAGTGCATGTGATTGAATGTGGCAGAGTTGGTTGGGCTGTCGCTCTCGTATGGGTTGGCCCTGAATTCCGGCATCTACTGGGTGGTTTGGTTATTTGCACAACTGGAGCAAGACATGGTTTCGGTGGAGAGAGTCCAGCAATATACTGACTTACCCAGTGAGGCTCCCCTTGTTATTGAAGACAGGAAGCCTAGTCAAGGCTGGCCACAGCAAGGTGGCATCTCTGTTCAAGGCTTGCAGGTTGTGTGCTCAATTTACCTTCTCCTCATCATCAATTATTAATGAGCACTTTTCAATCTAGACTCTTTCTTGTGTGCTGACTGATTTTTTGTTTGGTCATTGTGTCTGCAATTCCAGCTGAGGTACCGTGCAGACTCACCTCTGGTGCTCAAAGGCTTGACATTCACCGTCAGAGGAGGGGAGAAGCTTGGAGTGGTTGGACGTACTGGAAGTGGAAAGACATCGCTCATTCAAGCACTTTTCAGGATAGTTGAACCAACTCATGGCCGTATCCTCATTGATGGCATCAACATAACAACAATTGGCTTGCATGATCTGCGTTCCAAACTCAGCATCATTCCTCAGGAGCCCACTCTTTTTGATGGTACTGTGAGGTCTAACCTTGACCCACTGGGGGAGCACGATGATGCAACTATATGGGAGGTACTTTTCCATCTTCATATGTGATGTTGTTCTTGAGGATTGACTGCTTCTTTCTGCTAATCTACTCAATTTCCCTGTGCTTGTGCATAAGTCCCTTATTCCGAGTATTGTTGGAGCTTCAGTTTCAGTGACTCTTAATTTATTGCAGCTTGATAATGCTTGTAATAATCTGTTCTGTGCAGGCACTGGAGAAATGCCAACTTGCTACAGCCATCAGACTGAAAGATGAGAAACTTGATGCTCCAGGTACACAGACAATCGCTTGAAGAGAAATTATACTATATTTATATTTCAGGTTCTGTTGTTGTGACACAAACAGCAGCTTTAGGAGCATCATTCTCTTTGTTTTGATCTTGACAAGAGTGGTGTGTTGAGTTGTCAAACAGTGGCAGAGAATGGGGACAACTGGAGTATGGGCCAAAGACAGCTCTTCTGCTTGGGTCGTGTGCTTCTGAAAAGTAGCCGCATCTTAGTACTTGATGAAGCAACAGCATCGATCGACACACAAACTGATGTCATACTGCAAAGAATAATCAAGACCGAGTTCAGCAATTGCACAATCATAAGCATTGCTCATAGAATTCCTAGTGTGATGGATAGTGACAAAGTCCTTGTCCTGGATGCTGGTAAGTTTCATACACCCTCAATAAGGAGAAGAGAAAGAGGAGATTGAATTAAAAGGAACAAGAAACAAAGCCATTATGTACAACAACACAACCCAAAATGTCTGATGGAATTGAAAGATGTTTCAGATTCTGAGTTTTGTCTGAAAGCCAGATCTAGTGAAAACATGTTTTTCTGATAGATTAAAGCCTGCTTGCTGTCTCCAGGCACAGTGAAGGAGTTTGGCACGCCATCAAACCTACTTGAGAATCCTGTGTCTTTATTCTCATTACTTGTTCAAGAGTACTGGAGTCGATCCAACAACACCGCTCCACTTTGAACTAGGTCTGGAAAATTTCCAGTCTTTCTGCTTACTTGCTGAATCAAGGTTCATCCTTTTCACCCAAAGAAGACACACTGTAAACAGTGTCATTCATCGATTATCCAATACTCCATTTTTGTTAGGTAGTCAGTTCTCAAATTCTTGAAGCTGATCACCAACTCAAAACCTTTAAGAACTATGACATTAATATCAAAATTCTGATTTAATGATTGTAACACAACAGTTTCATCTTCCTTTGAGACTGGCAAAATATTGCAGTGTCACAAAAAGGAGGTATGATCTTTTGACAGATTGCAATTGTTTTGAGATTGATTGGAATCTTGCACAACACTGAAGTAAGAGCTGAAAAATCTCCCTCCAACTGGCTAGAATTGCTCACATCTGTCACCACCAAGATTTTGAGATTGATTGGAATCTTGCACAACACTGAAGTAAGAGCTGAAAAATCTCCCTCCAACTGGCTAGAATTGCTCACATCTGTCACCACCAAGATTTTTGATATTGATTGGAATCTTGCACAACAGTGAAGTTAGAGCTGAAAGATCTCTCTCCCACTGTTATGAATCTCAAATCTGTCACCACCATCATGAGAAGTAAAAGCCAAAATGGAGTTGGAAAATATTATTCTAAAGCATCCTGAGATCGACCAATCTGAGATATACCAAAACCAATCTTTGCTGCAAAGAAGCAGAGTGCAAAATCTGAAAGCAATCACCAATACTCAACAGAGCATTGCATGAATTCTTGCTGCAAAAGTGCAGCCCAAAGAATCTAAGAGCATCAGCCAATAATCAACTGAGGCATATTGCACCATCTTTGCTGCAACCATGCAGCAGTGCAGAATCTGAAAGCATCACCCAGTACTCAACAGAGTAGCATTGCACCTATCTTTGCTACAAAGATACAGCAGCTTGGTAGAGAATCTGAAAGCATCACCCAATACTCACCAGAATAGTATTGCACAAATCTTTGCTGCAAAGATGCAGCAGCAGCTTGCACAATCTAAAAGTATCAATCAGTGGGAACAGTGTGAATATTGCAGCAATCTTTGCTTCAAATAAGAAGCTGCTTGCAAAATGGGAATGCACCACCCAGTAACGAACAGAGTAGAATTGCGCCGTTTCTTTGCTGCAAACATGCACCAATCTCTGCTGCGCCGCAGCTTGCAGAATCAGAAAGCATGGTACAGTACTGAGCAGAGTAAAAGGGATCAAATGTGCATTCCATTGATGGATGCATACACTGTTTGTTTGCATTTTATGACGAACGATCAATAGATCGATGATGGTTTCCATTAAGAAATTTGGCGAATTTCCGCAACAAAAGGGAAGGTGCGAAAGGTACAAAGGGTTTCTTTTGGAAAAAATGGGCCCAAGTCGCCACATTATGAGGGTAAAAGAAAAATCTAAAGTCGCCAGATTCAGAGATTCCAGTTTGCAACAAGGCGCAAAATTATAAGAGCAATCCAAAAATACCGTGACCTCTCTAGGCAAATTTGGGTAAGTCTTCTTGTGCATGATCGCCAACCCACCCACTTCACAAAGTTGAA
>Ga0116227_10005172_pt1 | contig 27781 bp, 22 predicted proteins | sample S1TSphgellanicum_FD_89693 | JGI IMG/M metagenome (GOLD analysis project Ga0116227, IMG submission 89693) | Host-associated microbial communities from peat moss isolated from Minnesota, USA - S1T2_Fb - Sphagnum magellanicum MG | ecosystem: Host-associated > Plants > Peat moss > Unclassified...
TATTTGGTAAGAAAAAAAAAAAAAGAAAAAATAAAAAAAAAATAAAAAAAAAAAAAAAAAAAAAAAAAAAAAAAAAAAAAAAAAGAAAAAAAAAAAAAAAAAAAAAAAAAAAAAAAAAAAAAAAACCTCATGTGTTAATCATACTTTTTAAATATTGAACCCTTGAATTGGACCCCAAGCTTTTAGACACACTCATTGTACCTTAGGAAAAACTGTTTTTTTAAATGTGAAGAAGGGTCCAATTCAAGGTTCTTGAGTTCAGTCCTTGGACCCTTGTCTAAAATTGACTTTAGTATCAAAAATTGTATTAATGTTGTAAATCACTCAAAAATATTCATTACCAATGTTTTTTTAATATATTATGAGAATAGCATACGATTTGGAATGAATATAATGGAAACATTCAAAAACATTATAATTCTTTTTTTTTGTTTGAAAAAAGCAATTAATTTGACAAATTTTAATCATATATTTATATAATAATATATTACAACATCTTTTTTGAATTTTTTCAATTTTCAAATGAAATATTTGTAAAATATTATGGGAATATTGTAGAATAAGCAATCAACCAAGTATGTGGGTTTGGTTTCTATTTACACTCAATATAGCAATTTTTTGCCTAGAAAAACACAATTTAAATTGAGAAACTCGTGTTTTTTCAACCTTTTCTCATCAAGAATTTGACAAATTATTTTGAGTTTGATTGGCCAAATCTCCAAACTTATTGAACTTGAAAATAATCCATTATTTTCATTTGGCAATATTCTTTGGAGACCATATAAAAGCAATAATTAGAAATCCAACATCAGTTTAAAAATTTGGTATTTCCCATTTCTTAGTGTTGGGAGGATTTGTTTTATTTCCTTGGGCAATAGGTGGTCCAATAAATGCAAGTATAAAAGGATTACCTAGGTACTAAATTTTTATTTTTATTTTCAAAATTCACTTCAGCAATAAACTAATAATTTAGCAGTATTGATAGATTGCATACAGATGCACACATGATATCAATATCAAATTTAGATCTAAATGCTATTGTCATTAGGAACTATATGCAAGTTTTTGATTTCTTCAATTTAGAAACCCTAAAACTCTCCAAAGTCACCATGAAGTCTTTTTGGGGTTTAGGGTCTTAAAATCATTGATTGTGCTACCCAACTTTAATGTTATGTACTGGTCTCACCATACCCATTATGTTGCATGTGTTGCCTATCTCACCCTGGTGAGCCTCACTGGCACATTACCCAATGTAATGGGCAGGGCTTGAACATTCCATATTCCCCTTGGGGAGGTCCCCGAATTAACAAAGCAAAACAGATTACAGCCACACAACCCGTATGGTAGAAATCCCTTCCCTGATTGCTGCGATGTGCAACCTTAGCCCATTTGCTGGTGTGTAAACTTGTCATGTTCAAAAAGATGTCCACCTCTTCTCCTAGACCAGGAGCATAGTTTTGACCAAGAACAAGAAAAGCTCATGTTGGACATGCTCCATTCAAGGAAACTTCTTTAAAACCTGAGGAGGTGGTGTAGTGATATGATACATACGAGACTTGCAATTTTCCAATGTGGATGTGAAATTACATGCAAAAGCCCTCTAAAATTGCCAGAAAGTAGCTTCAATTGTTTGCCCCAATATGGTGCAGCAGCCTTTGCATGATGAAGAATAACAACATGGGAGACAATCATGGGCTCAAACAACACCATGTGAGTCTAATTTACATGCCTTGCAGTGGAGGCCGGTCAATGTCATCCCCATCTGACGTCAGCTTCACTGTTTGGATCAACCGCTCTCGCAACAACTCCAAATTTTGGTCGGAGATTGCCTTATGCATTTGAGCATGGTTATATTTCTGAAACACAGCCAATGGTCATAATAACCTCATGAGCTTCAGTGACTAGCTGCTGTGCAGGTACTCCCTACTGACTTCCATAACCTCATGGTGGATGATAATAGGTTATGCACTTAAAAATCTGCCCCAAAATTTCTGCCAAACACAATTATACAAAAGTCTGCATCATGAGTCTTTTGCTGCATTTCCAGACTCAATGGGAAGAAGACTCAGTCATGAGAGTCTCCACTTCCATGCTTTCATATCTTTGTTCTATAATTGTCATATGCCCATTGGGTTACAATGTAGATCAGCACACCAACTTACCTTAACCCACTTATTAAACAAGTGTAATCGGGTAACCATCACCCTCTCACCAAGCTCCTGCTTCTCCTGATGGAACACAAACCAAGAAAACAATTTAGAAGAAGCCAACGCAGACATCCTATGAATTTATGACCAAGATGAAACTGCTTTCAAAGATTCTGGATTCTTCTATTGATTATGCCTCAATGCCTCCAATCACATCATGAGCCCATCTAATGGAAGGAAAGAAAGACAAAAAATTCATTATTCTATCTGTAGAAGACAAGGTGGATTTTGTTCAAGGTGGGGTTTTGTTCAGGGTTTTCAGAAGTAGAATTTGGGGTTTAGGGGTTTTGGAGACATTACCTTCACTAGGACTCGTAAGAAGAGTTTACTGTCTTGAGGTTTGTTGTTCACCACAAAGCTGCAAACACAGCACACATGCAACAAGATGCATACCAAAAGCAATTCAATTTCACTTGTGAAGGGATTAGAGCTGCTGCCAATTCTTCAAAGCCACAAGTGCACAAACAATGTAGGTATTCAGGTTCAACAAAAAATAGCCCTGTAAATCAAATCATCCTGATGCCAATATGACACAAGTATTTGAACAAAGGAGACTAATTTTGCACAAGAAAGATGGCATTTTATTTATGCAAAGGAAGAATGCCTCACTTGTAAAACCAAGCATACTTTATGGGATTCATCTCAGATAGTTGTGCCAGCACAGTCTTTACTGCTTTGTACGTGAAGTAGTCAACTAAATGCTGCACAAAGAACCCTATGCCACTTTTTCAATCATGCATGTACATGGAGCTAATGTCTAAATGGAGTGTGGCATTTCCACAAGCTCCACTTGCAGCAAATTTCTGGAGCAAGCAAAGAAATTCAAGGATGCCATTACTTTGCTGCACAGCTTACTCCACATAATCAGTTGCATCAACTCCCTGTGTGTAAACATCTTACATTCATTCATAAATGCAAATTCCAAAGTACTAACACACACAGGGAAGTTACAAATCCTCAAACCTAAACATCGATACAAGCAGAAAGTTTGTTTAATACCACAAGAAGAAAAGTGTTTCTATTGCAGTAGCATGGTGAAACCCTAACACATCAACCCATAAAATAGTAGTCAGTTGGACAGTTTCTCCTATCCACGTCAGAAAAGTGCAGAGAAAACACAAAGAAGTGCAAGAATGTGGCACACACCTTATGTACATCATCAAAAGTTTCCTCATATTGTCCTCCGAGATCATCCACAACCATAGGTCCATGATGGCCACTGGTGGTGTAAGTGGGGATCATGCTTGACAAAGCCTGTGCAGTGGACCGCCAGTCTTGCCATGCCTGTGTCATCGAACAGTGAAGCTGAAGCATCTGTGATTGGGTTTTCGATGAACCTGCACCAGCTGCACAGCTGCTCTGATAATGCCCCTGCCGCCGTGGTGCCATCATCATGAAGGCCCCACATGAACTTTCAGGGCTTTCTCCTACAACCACACACCTGCAAAGTGGCCCAGTAATATTCACTAATGTGATTGCCCCTGACATAGGAGCCATGTGAAACCTGCATGAACAAACCCCCCATTTTGGTCTGCATTTTCAGGAATCATGCATGCACATGTGCAAGTACTTCAAACAGGGACTCCACAGAAGAATCTATTATGACCCACCAAAGAATACTTAACCCTAAAAACATATATGATCTGCAACACTTAGAATTCACTTAGATAATCTCCAGCAAAAAATATACCCACCTAACATTTTTCTCCATAAATGAGACTTTCTAAACACAATCCCCAAAACTTAAAAAATGAAGAAAGTGCACATAGGTACCTGGATTAGAATTGAAGAATCAGGAGAAAGCACAAAGCTTTGTACAAGCAAAGGGGGGATTGCACTCAGTCTTCGACTCCTTCCCCCGACCGCTATATACTCGCCCTTGTGCTGGCGTGCTCTCTGTCTGACTCTCTTCCCTCTCTCTCTCTCTCTTCCTCTCCTCTGTTTTCCTTCACGGAAACAGACCGTGTCTTTGAGAACACGCAGTTCTCTGAAGGTCGCGTAGAAGCCCACATAGCCTTCTCTCTGCCCACGACTGGTGATTGCCAGTTGCCCCGAGCAGGAGGAACATTAGGAGACCGGTGGTAGCCCGTCTACGACACCAATGAGGACCGCTTCCATCCAGTCACCGGCGATTTGGCGTCTCGTAATGTACGCCACCCCTTTCTGTTTGGGGGTTTGCCTGCGCGACCTTCGAACCTTTCTGGCCGTCGGATTGAGACCATCTGTGACGGTCAAGATGATGACACGTACCGCCACACCACCTCGTTGCCCCCAAAACCCAACAACTGTAAAATTTTGCGTATTTCTTGTATTTTGTATTTAGGTGAATAAAAGAAGGAAAACAAAAAAAGAGAAACCTTTCATTTCTTTCACAATTTTTTGGCAAAAAAATAAATCACAGTTCTTTGAAGATAAAAAAAATCAGAAATTCTCTTAACTTGAATTATTGAATAAAATTGGGACTAAATTATATTATTCTTTAGATTTATTTTTTTTGGTGAAGTATTTGAAATCATTCTTTTATTTATATTTTCTGAAACAATTGTTGAAATACTATTTATTTCTTTGGAAAAAAAAAAAGAAACCATGCAAGGTTTCTCACATGCAATGAATCTGGTTTGTGTTCATGGAAATCAAATCAACTTCATATCAGCATTCTTTTTTTTTCCCTTTTTTTTTTGGTTCCAATTTTCTAAAGGGGATTCTAAAGGGCGAGTAGCCAATGAGCATTCAAAGGTCGATTGAGCATTTATTAAAAATTGTTCAAGAACTGTCCAAAGCAGTGGTTTTTTTTTTGGGAGAGAATTTTTGCTTGTTTTCGACAAGAAAATCTGGGAAATTTTGGAAAAAAAAATGATTTTCTAGTGTAATTTAGAGCAATTTTTTTGCAACTTTATAATTTCTGAGGCTAAAATTTCAACATCACAAATATGAAAAGGCTCAATATGTCTTTTTGTATTATATTGGGCCCCCATTCCACCTAGGTCAAGCCAGCAAGGATGTTCAAAACCTTTACATAATGACCTATCTATGATGGAAGGTAGTTTATTTTGTTTTGATTTGCTTTGTAGTCATGAGATCCACCGAACTGGGATGTGCTTCAGATCCTGTTCTTGGTGTCTTTGGAAAGCTCTGGATGAGGAGGGGTGCATGGGCTTGGTTCCATGACTTTTGGACTTGTGGTGCAAAAGTTTTTGAATATTGAATGATTTCTTCACTGCAAAATTGGAATGTGCCTTAGTTGCTATTGGAAAGATCTTGATGAACAGGGTTTATTGGAATTTATTTGGTAAGATTTGGAGTCAGCATGTTCCACCTGGAAGGCATGCACCCAATTCTGGTGGGCCAGAAACCATTTCCTCAAGTGGTAAGCGGTTCTGATAGGTGCTGTTGAGAAGCGTAATGGGGCTCACCACCATTATTGATTCACATCACAAGTAGAACTGACAAAACTAAAGTGGAACCAGCAGATGACCATTAAGTACCAAAAAAAACAACCCATCAATAAGGGTTCTGCTAGGGCCTGTTCCAAAGTATAACTGGGCTCACCACCATTGATTTACATCACAAGTAGAACTGGCAAAACCAAAACGGAACCAGCAGATGACCATTAAGAACCAAAAAGAAAAATCCATCCAAAAGGGATTCTACTAGGGCCTGTTCCAAAACATAACTGGGGCTCCACACTTTTGATTCACATAAGAAGTGGAACTAGCAAAACCAAAAGTGGAACTGGCAGATGACCATTAAGAACCAAAAAGCAACACCCATCAATAAGAGGTTCTACTAGGGCCTGTTCCAAACCATAAGTGGGGTGCCACACCTTTGATTCATATCAGAAGTGGAACTGGCAAAACCAAAAGTGGAACTGGCAGATGACCATTAAGAACCAAAAAGAAAAACCCATAAAAAAGCTAGCAGTTGAAACCATAAATTGGAGGAGAGAAGTACATCAGTATCATGAACCAAAGCCATTGTCACATCTGTTGTGAAGCTCTTATTTCCAAGGGCACTGCTTCGACAGTGTGGTGGTTTTACTGAGCATCTGTCAACATATTATGAAAGGTCACTTCCAATGGACAGGAAGGCAAAGATTGCCAGACAAAGTAGGCAAACTCAGCAATGATGATTGCTTTTCAGGCCACTGCTACTATCAGCTGTTCCAAATCATGTATCTTCCGCCTACACAGACAGCTGTTTTGCAAACCAGAAGAAGGCTTCAACATTGATTTGCAACTCAGCTCACCAAATTATGTGTGCCCTCTGCCTTTCACATCTTAACAAAGCATTGCACCATGGTGACCAGGCACCACTTCAGCACCTAAAAAGGAAGTGGTGTTGAAACCCATTAACTTCCAAGAAATGTAGTTCTGCATAGACCGGCATGGAGGTCACAAACTGATCTTGTGCATTTCCTAGCCCATTCCACATAGTTATCCACGAGCAATGGCCATGCTTGACTTTCATCATAGTTGCTTAGGTCAGGTTTAATCTGGCACACGAAGAGCACCCAAATCCCACAATAATCATACACAAGAGTTGGATGCCAAATTTCTGCTTCACATACCAAAACAAAGCATAGTATCTCTATTGAAGCTAGCTATCAAGGCAGGTTGGGGGGGGCTCACAACCTCTACCTCCTCACAAAAACGAAGAAAACCAGTCCATTGATCCATATTCATTGCTTTGTACTCTGTTTGCTCCTACACAGCATCCACCACACCTCACACATTAAGTTATATGCAAACCAGAGGAGCCAAAATTGAAGGAAAGCATGTAGATGCTGTTCAAAGCAAATCATGAACACCAAGTGCAGGAGGGTACCTACAAAAACTGAAGGAATGATGGCACATGTGCACGAGGCCCCAACACTAACTCCAGCATCTGACATGAACTCTCTAGATCAAGCGTCTTCTGGCGAGGCTCTGCAAAATGACATTACACTGGTCAAAGTAACCATTCCCCTCACCTCACCTCACCTACAATTTCGAGAAACCCAGCAGCAGCACAGATCTGGCAGTCAATTAGACCTTAACAGACAAACTAGAGTGCATGGCACAAAAACAACTGAGTCGAATGGAAGACCAGTTTAGAAAGTTAAATACCTGTTAAGCAATACTGAAAGCAAACAAATAGAAATCTTTGAACAGATACTGGCTGCTGACCTGAACCCAGACCACAAGAAATCAAAGTTGCAAATTACTTCTAGCCTAATAAAAGTGCAGTGAAAGTCAGAATTTCATCTACAGAAAGAATCCTACCCCAGTCATTTAGCTTCAAAAAAATTGCAGTATGTCTTGAGTTGCAAATACACTAAGATAATATGTGGACCAAGTATCCTACAGACTTCATACCTCTTGTTGCAATCCCAGTAGTGCCTCCTTAAGCTTGTCCACACTGTCTACTCACATTGCCTTCATTCCTTTCCGCCATTCATCCTGCAACAACTCCCAGCCAAAACAGCTATAATTAGCGGGGTCCAGGGTCAAAAAAGATACAAGGACCCTTTCTATTCTTCACTACAGATTGAGTATGAACCACACAGCCCAACACAACACTCATGAACACAAATCCTTCCAAACTCATGGAGAAGCTTGCTGGTTAAGTTCTGTTCCGGTACTACTGAAACACAATGAAAGAAAGAACATCCGGTTGAAGCACATGAAGGCAGCAGAGAGTTTAAAGCTTGAAATAATAAGCTGCAAACTAGCAGCTACAGCAAGGTGTGAAGTGGCCACTGACCAGAGAGAAGTAACCTTGTTGGCCTGCCTGCAACTTCCTGCATGCAACCAAATCAAACAGACACATTACATGAAATCGGGAAGAACAACGACAAAAAACAAGAATCACAGCACAAAAAAGTTGATCACAAAGGCAAACCTCAAACCTGGACAACAACATAAAACCAATGAAATATTGAATTCCTCTGAGTTTTCTATATCAACAAGATCGCTCCCTCAGCAGGGATCTGCATACCAGGCTAGCAGAAGTAGTACTCTGATATCTGTTGGTGAAACAGCGAGGTCTTCACACAATGCTTCAATACCATCAGGCCTTTCATGCCCAAAAACAAGTGGGACCCATTTGATTCTGTCACTTGCACAATGGATCTGCCGCATTAACGAACACAAATGAAAGCCTCTCATGATCTTCAACATCTCATCTTCTTATCCCTTATATATCATCAGAGAACAAAGAAATCCACTGTCGTGCTCAGAATCATGAGGGGGTTCAAAACCATCCCTGGCTCTTATGTGCCAGAATGGACAATCAAGATGCATGTAGAATGGAGACAATTCTCAGCTTCTCTTTGCAAGAACTTGACACTTTCACCCACCCTATCGAGGTTTCATCAAACTTCTCCACGTACTGGCTGAAGAAGGCATCAATCTTTTCCAATTCTCTTAGTGCAGCCTTGTTTCCTGAGCCTGCATTTACAAAAACAAAACATCAGAGAGAAAGCAAAATCGGAGGATGAGATGTCCCACACAGGCAGTTCCAGACAACTGGGGATCTGGTGAAATGGTTAGGGTTTATGCAGCTGAATTCTCTTTTGGCCTCCTCAGTCACAAACTAGATGATGAACCCTCAAGGATTCAAGGTATCAACAAGAACCAGAATCCTGAAGGGACCGGATGAAGAAGCACTTGCTGTTCTTCTTCTTCACCTAGACTTTGTGAAGCTCCAGCTCTCCCCACCTCAAACATCCCTCCTGTTCCTTACCAGTAGAGGCCGTTGCTGTAGACGGCAGCACCCCTGTCCTCCTGGTCGATGACCTCCGCATCATACTCCGCTTGAAACCACCAGCACCACCAGCACAACACCTCCTTCTCCTACTGGGAAGACAAGAGAGAAGCCAAGGACCAGGACAGGAAACCGCCTCCTCCGGAATCGAAGAAGAGAGCGGGGGGTATAGGTGGGCCCCAAAGCAAAACCCTAAAGGAAACAAAGCTTCACAAACCAGAGTTCTGGATTTGCGGTTTTTTTTGAGAGAGAGAAGAGCGTCCAAGATAATTGAGGGAGAGATTTGTGAGAGGAGAAGTGGATGGGGGGAAAGGGAAAGCATCAGCAGCAGCGCCAGAAGAAACGAGGAGGAGGAGGAGACAAGGGTAGGCAACTACGGCAACAACAACAGGAGGAAGAGGATGATGACGATCTACCCTGGTATGCTCCTCCTCCTCCTCCTCCTCTGGCTTCTTCCGAACACCACAGTGAGGAGATTGAATGCGCTGCTGCTGCTGCATACTTGCGGCAGCCTCATGCCTACGATGTGGCCATCGACAAGTATAGCTTATATCAACGCTCTGTGCAGGTACGTTCTTCCTCTTGGTTTTGGGTTGCTCCTCACAGTTGCTGTAGATCTATGGGTGTGCGATCTGCACTCTTGGCTATGGATTGTAGGTGATGGGTTGAGGGGTTTTGTGAGCTTGGTGGTTGTTGTTGTTGTAGTAGTCGCCGAGAGGAGATATAAGCTATCTGCTCAAGTTCTTCCTGGTCTACATTGGTGGGAGAACTCCTCTCCGGCTCCGGGAGGACTTTTGTGGGACCGCTCTCATTTGGTCCGTTGCTCCTTTTCTCTCTCTCGCACCATCCTCTCTCTCGACAGCTTTTTGTTTCTGGCCCTTCCTCTAAGAGAGTGCACCATCTCTCTCCTTTCCCTTCATGAACACCTCTGATGAGTTCTGACATTAGCTTGACGGATGTGGTGTTGGGCAGTGCAGAATGGGTCCAAGGGGATGCTCGACGCACTGCAGTTGGGTTGGACTTGGACATTGAGGCTCTTCACTGGGGTCTGCAACACAATCTACTGAAAGCTAGTGGTGATGCACACAGAAGAGTTACTCTGTACCAAGGGGATGTCCGTTTTTCTATCTCCAGGGCCAAGCTTATTGCAGCAGCAGCAGCAGCTCACTGTTGTAGTCATTCACTATCTGATGCCTTTGAGAAGCAGACCAGCTTGATTTCTGAAGAGGAGGAAGGAGATGAAGAAGATGGTGAAGATGACAATGATCATGATGAAGAAGGAAATGAGAAGGTCACACAAGCTGTTGCTGCTGGTGCTGGTGCTGCAGCAGCAGACATTGTTTGTGCCTTCAATTACAGTTGCTGTTGCCTGCATACTCGCAACGATTTGGTCTTGTATTTCCAGCAAGTTCGACAGAAACTTACAGATGAAGGAGGTATCTTTGCCATGGATCTGTATGGAGGAACTTCATCAGAGTGTGCCTTGAAGCTTCGTCGTCGGTTTGAGAATTTTATGGTAAAATATAATATAGTGATGCACAGAAGTTTTGTAAAGCTTTCTATGTGGATGGATGTGGACTTGAACACATGATTGCATATGAATGCTTCATGTCAAGGTGACCTCAAACACATGTGTATGTTCACCAGCAGTTGGCTTTGGAAAATGAGGAGGCAGCTAGAAGGTCTGGATTGTACATGTGACTGTTGTTCTGTTGGGGTGGTGGTTTGTGCAGTACACATGGGAGCAAGAGGAATTTGATGTCACAACCCGAACAACAAAGATCAGCTTGCATTTCCGTATCTTTAAGGAACAACGTGTCTTACGTCATGCATTTTCATACCACTGGCGACTGTAAAATTCTGGCCCACCATTAATCCCAGATTCTTCTTGTTATGGCTTATGGTTCCTAGGTTGTCCCATGTGTCTATGGTAGCTGCTGGGGAACAAGGGATTTGGGGCATTTTCATACCACTGGTGACTTTAAATTCTAGCCACCATTATTCCAGGATTTTTCTTGTTAGGGTTTTATGATTCTAGATTGTCCTGCATTTATAGAAGCTGCTGGGGAACAAGGTTTTGGGTTTGTTCTGTACAATGAGCTAGGACTGCTCTAATGCCTGCTTATCTTCTGGGGTTAAAGTCTGTGCACCTGGAGGCTATGGTTGGGTTCTTGGTTCAAGGTGATGGGTATCATTTCTCTTGCAGAGTGTGCATTTCTGTTATGATAAAAGAGAGTGTTTGCTGAGTTGATTGGTCATGAATTCTCTGTTTGTGCAGAGTAGAGAATTGACAATTTGATGTCCTTTGGTAGGTGGACAATCCCAGAGGTCACTGAGGCTCTGAAGGAGGCAGGATTCCAGGAAGTCCACATATGGATGCGGGAAATGTCTCAGGCACAAGAACAACAGGAAGAGGATGAAGAAGTAGACATGAACAATGGTGTCAAATACGAGGAGGTTGATTCCTTTCAGCAAGTGGATGCATGGAATGCTTATGTTGTGGCTGTGAGCCCCCAAACCTTGTGAATGGTTCAACATTTCAAAAGAGTTACAACCAGTGTTGGTCTGGTATCAACTTTTGAAGATACCAGCCTGGTTTCGTATCAGATTTTTCTTTTTCTTTCATATGAGGCTGCTACTGGAATTGGATACTTTTTTGAACTTTCATACCAGTCCGGTCCTGCCATTGGGTCCAAGACTGATTTTTGGCTGGTATGAAGCAGGTATATACCAGTGTTGGGCAGGTATGTCCATTTTAACATACCAGTTGCCTTCAAGGTATTAAAGTTTTTTCAATTCAGACATTGGGTAAGAACATGAGTATTCAAATGTTCTTCCAATAGACATATCAGACAGGTCTGTATAACAACCAACATCTTTTGGGGGTGTCCTGGGTATGAACATGAATAGACAACAACCTCATGTCAGCTGGTATGAGATATGCATATGGGTATTGAATATTCCTGTCAAGATTCTATCTAAAGACGTATCAAGAAGTGGCGCTTGTCTCTTGCCTACAAGCTAGAGGAGTGGTTCCATTGGAGAGTACATGGCAGCATGCAACTCTTGTCACTCATGAACAACACAAAACACAAACAAGTATGTACCAAACCAATGCTCGTTATGACATGCAAGTTTGAATATAAAATGGCCTTCTTCTCCTTGTAAGGCAAAATCCTCCCATTGACTTACTCCCACCGACTTCCTGAGGCACATGCAGCACCACTAGCCCTCTACTCAATAGACCTCTTTCATACATTTTTACTAGGTATCAACTGACCTATCTGGTGATGGTGGCCTGGGTGTAGGGTCAAGGCCGAAGGTGAAAAAGCACCCACCTCGGTACCATGGTAAAAACCACAAAATCCATTTAGGTTAATATTTACAAATATTCCATTTGGAGAGTAAATCAGGGTCTCTGAGTTCAAATCAAACATTTTTTGAGCTTAATATGATCGCTAACAAGCCTCACTCAAAAAGGTGAAGGTACCAACACAGGTGCTAGATCACACTATTCACCATTCATATATTGCAATTTCAAATACATTTAGACTTTTAACATTTCAAAGAATTGCTACTTACTTATCCTACCATAGCCTACCTACTTAGACTTACGGAGTCTACCCACTTGAACCTACATTGTTTTCCTATCCTAACCTACCTACCCAAATTTATATAACTTACCTATTTCAACTTACATTACCTAGCCTATCAACTCAAAACCTATCTAACATGGTCTACCTACCCAAAGCTACCTATCAAGTCTACATAGTTTAGCTTACCTATCTAATATTTAAACCTACCTAACATAGCCTACCTACCTAACCTTATTTACCCAAGTTTATTTAGGCTAGCCTACCTATAACTCAAGCCTAGCCTAGTTAAAATGAAAGTTGAACCTCTCACCTTTATGAGGACAAACCGAGTCCTTAACCAATGCATTACACTTTTGGTGTCACATGATGACATTTTATGACATTTTTAAAAATATGAACACAAAAATATTTTATTACCTATATTAGGTACTTTGAAGGTAGTAGGTAATAGGTAGTTGGGTATAAGCAATAGGTGGGTAGGTAACACTAGGTAGGCCATAGGTAGTTGCCAATGTTGTTTGGTTATCAACTTTTACACCTATCCTATGGATACCAATAAAGATTTTTTATAGAATATGGACAAAAAAAGATATGTATTCCAAAAAAAAATCAATTTTACTATAGTAGTTGGTTACACATTTGTTTTTTAAAAGATTTGTTTGTTAGTTATGTATATATGTTGGTTTTCAATTCTCAAAACATGGCAAATATGCACAAAAGATATGCATATCAAATTTCCAACTATATTGCTTAAGAAAAAACTTACAACAATAGCCTAACTTTCCAAAACAAAAACAACACAACAACACAAACAAATTCAAAATAAATTGTGGGGAAATTGAACCCTAGTTCTATGAAAAACTCTGCCCAATTCCAATACAAGTTCCATGCCCCACCCACACAAAACACAAACCCACCTCAACCCAACAAAATTAATCATTGTTAACTTCTAATTATTCAAACAAGTTATTTTCTTCCATTAAATTGTAGTTTTCTTTTGCAAAAGACTCTTCTACTTTCAAGTATTGCTTGAAGTTTGAATGTGGCTCGCAATTGGCACACAAGTCATTAAGTCAATTCTTCACCTCAATAACAATTTAGTTTGTGTTTTCCACTTGTAAGTGGTAGCGCCTTAAAGTTGTCAACATTTCAACAAGATTAAAAACACATTCAATTTCTATCTAGGAACCCAAAATTCCTAAAATTTGCAAGGAAAGCCACATTAGGAAACTAGCCCTCATGCATCCACCACCAAGCTAGTGGATTTGCACATGCAAAGGAAGGAATAAAAAACATCCTCAATAAAGATAATTCTCTTGAAGATTCATTCATTGAGGCCCCACACTAAACATGTTTTCTTCAAGTTCAAGTTCCGGTCTTACAAAATCAACTACAACAACAAATGTAATAGCAATAAGGTTTAACCAATCAAAGCACACCATCAAAAGAGGAACAACAACCCGAACATCATATTCAGATGCCAATTGGATTGCATTCCCATGTCCCACCAAGTTTTCCACAATGTGCAAAACCTTGAAACATGGATCCAACATGATAACCACCATGTTATGAGCTTGCCCCACATCAAAAGACCTGAAAAACTCCAAAAAAGGTTTGATTACCTTCATCACTTCCAACCACATGTTCTTTTGTAAAAGGAAGATTTTAGCCTGGAATGGGTCAAACATATTAGGCCCACTAGAAATCTACAACAATGTAGCTTTCATTTCCATAGTAAGGGTAATGGTTGTTGTCAAAAACATCTAACAACAATTAATGGCCCCTTGCAACCTTGATTCATCACATAGGTTGATACAAAATGATTCAGTGTAAAGGTGATTGCTTCAACAATAGCCCACACTTAGGCTTTAGATATTCTTTGTTGTAAAATAATAGATTTTTGTTTGCCATAACAAAAAATGATGACATTCTTAAACTTAAGGGTTTCTTCAAACATGATGAATGTACTAGCAAATATGGTCTTCACATGAGTTTTTAATTTGCAATGTCACATCCCACTTTCAAAACAAACCCACTCCCATTATTACCTCCCTTTCCTAGATGTTTTGATACATGTAATAATTTTCTATAACCCACTTTAAGTTTCTTTCACATTAACATTTCTCAACTCAACAAATATTTTGTCATCATTTCTTGCATATTGACCAAGCCTTGGACATCACATGCCCAGAACATGTGCCCTCATAAACCTTAAAAATCTTTTGGGGTTCACAATCAATAATGGAATGCATAGCTACTGTCATAACAAACAAATTAATGTTTTCATCCTTTACAAATGCAATAATTCAGTGTAACAAATCAAATCTATCCAACAACACTTACAACTATATAACCATAGACTACCCAATTGTCTCATTCACCTCAAACAACCCAGCAATAACATGCATGGGCACTAGATGTCATTCATGAAATTAATTACCGGAGCAAAAGTATCCACACTATCATAAGACATCCATAAGCCAAAATTAGCAAAAACTATAGCTATAGATGCAAGATTTGGCAAAACATGATGGTCCATGGTTTTCTTGACCATGGCTAACAACACTTCTTCCACAAAAGAAGACCGAGAAGGAAATAAAGCACAAAGGCTTTGGTGTAACACTAACCTTTAAAGCCAAATATTTTTATAAATGGACAAGGGCTTGTATCTCTTGCAAATATACAACACCTAATCCTCCAAAAATTATTATTGATGTCCATTAGCTTTTTTGTAGGGGTTTGTGGCACCAAAAAGTGCAATAATTGCACAGCAAGATGGACTTGTTTTTTTCTTTTTAGATTGTTGAACATGAACAACAAGTTCTGCCACCTTTTCATTGAGTTATTATTTCCTCTGAGCAAACAACCTTAGATGTGTAGTTCGCGCATGAATATTCATAGGAATAATAATGTTTGTTTTGTTGTACTTAATTAAACCCTTATGGAGCATAGATCTTTGAACCATTGACCAACCTCCATTAAGTACACAGTCCTATATGTAGCCAACCACCACATCCCCGTTATTGAGAAACAAAAAAAAATTCTTGGGAAACTTTTTAGTATTGGAGGTGGAACCACAACATGAAATTTTAAAATTTGATCGACAAGCAATTCATCGATTATAAATGACCTAATTGCCAAGGAACATTTAATGGAAAACATGATGATAAACACAAACACAAAACAATATAAGTACAAAAGTGAAGGAAAGAAAATATATTGAAAGTGATAATATTATTTTATAATAGCTACAAAGAAATGTTAAAAAATATTTATGAAATTGTGAATTGAGATCTAGGGACAACTTAAATATTAATTAATAAACCTATGATCAACCAAACATGACAGTGGTCATTAAAAATCTTTGACATTAGTCTTATTTAAGCACTTTGTTGTAAATGATGTTTAATTACTAGATTTTTCACCAATGTGACTTTAGTCATCTATCTTGACACCACTTAATGAAAAATCACCAAATGTTATTCTAGCCATGCAAAAATGTAATTAAAAAAATTACTAAATAAAGCTAAAGTCTAAAAAAAAAGGAAGGTAGGAATAATTTCCTTCACCCCTCCTTACTTTTAATTTTTTTGATCTAAATTATGTAAAACCTATGAATGAAGACCATGGATTGTCTTGGCTCTTAAGCAATGAATCTAGTTTAAGTAGATCAACCACAACAATGTTGGTTTGCAAGTTTTGAAATTGAGCAATCCCTACTGGTTTTGTGAAAATATCTATTTGTTATTGTGTTATAATGAAGAAAATTTGAGTCTCCATTGCTTGCACATTTTCTTTAATGTAATGATGTTGAATTTTGATGTGCTTCATTTGCACATGAAAAATATGATTTTGTACAAGTTTAATGCTACTTCAATTATCACATAAAAATTATGTTAGTCCATCCCCTAAAACTTGTAATTCTTTCAATAATTTTCTTTAACATAATTTCTGAAAAACATATGTATTTTGTTTTAGGGCATAAACATGGTAAAGTGCACAACTAAATCTACTTGGCAATCTACTTGACAAGTAGAAAAAAAATAACAACAAAATCCATCATAAACCATTTGTATGTTGAATATTTTTACTTGAATGATTAAAGACAAGATAGCTCTTCACTATTGTGCATTAACTTTCAAAATCCACATTGTAAAAGTAGGTTGAAGGTAAACTTTGCAATCTATTTTTCATCTACTTTTTATAATGTGGACTTTTGTAAAGTATGTGGTAAATACGTTTTAATAAATAATTTTTTTAAAAAAAATTATGGTCACCCCTTAAAATTATATATATATCCCCAACATTAATAGAATAACTAAATATTGAAAGTAAATTAAAAGTATAATTTACCACCTGGCAGATGGGGATATTTTTGGTTTACTTTAAAAATTCGTTTGGTTCTAATTTTTTTAAAAAGTGAATTCTTATAGTAATAATAGAAGGGTGGGATGATTTATAATTATATTTCTACCCATTTTTGTGCTACTTGTTTGGTTTTATATGCGTGATACAAGGTAAATATAAAAACATTCACTTTTTTTATTACTTTACCATGTTTAAACCCTTTAGTGCTAGACAATGATATGGTAGTTGAAGGTTATTAGTCCAATATAGTGGGTTGTGTCCAAGTTTGAAAAACATCCATGTGGTGGATTTTTAATCATCAAAGTCACATACCCAATTTACATCCACCCATCTTGTCAAGGAGGCATTATTTTCACGAGGGAAGAATGTCCCAAATTTAAAAGTACCTTTAACATATCAAAGAATGTGTTTGGTTGCATTGAGATGAACTTCGTGAAGGTTGTTCATAAATCTACTAATAACATTCACTAGATATGCAATGTTTGAGTGCGTGTGTGTGAGAAGATGAAATTTCCCATGAATTATTGATAAGACATAACAATCATAGCTCTAAATTCATATATGCTCATAGTTAGATGTTTTTATTCATGGGAGTTCCCACAAGTTGACAATCTTACATTTCAAACTTGCAAAGTATTTTCCATACATAATTTCGTGGTATAAGCAATGTCCCCTCCATAACATAGATAAATTATAGACTTATGTAGAGGTTCATGAAACACATGTTTAGAGTGAAAGCACACTAAAGTGTAGTACATAATCTTGTTATAGCTTGTTGGATTATTAATCATGGGCAATGGAACAAAACATAAATGAATAATATGTGAAAATGATTCAAAAAAATAATACTACATGTGAAATGATCATATTGTATGAATTTCATCAATAAATTTTGAGTTGGACTTTTGAAGTGCCAAAAACCCAACATCATAATTCATATCATATGACTATGAACTCATTATATTTATTAAAATGTTTAGTTGAATTTTTTTTGACATAGAAAGTAGTGTCATGCTATTGATACAACGGAAGACAATTTTGAAAGATTTTGAAAACCATAAATTGAAATATACAATGAAATATGGATTTTTTTATAAAGTCCTTTATTCATTTGAATTAATAATTCAACTTCTCATTTTTTAATGTAATTAGTTTATATAATTATTTACGATTGATAAAGATTAGAAGTAAAAGAAATTATTTATACTTGCCATATGACTTGTGCAATATAATTTATTTTGTTACAATGTAAAGTGGACTTTTATTTTAACATTAATATGGACTCCACATATGTTGGAAAGGACTCCACCTTAATGTGCTTTCATCTTTCATCATTTCAAATTGCTTCGTAAGATGTTGTTCCAAGATTTCAAGCTTTTTAGTGTTGTTTATAGTCAAAAACAAATCATGAACATATAAGATTAAAACCACATAACATCATCCTTGAATTAAAAAATACAAGTTGTGGTTTAATTTGCTATGAATTAAACCAAAAGTGGGAAGGAAATTGTCAATTTTGGTGTACCAAGCCTTGATGTTTGTTCCGAGCGATATAATGCCTTCAAGAGGAGGCAAACCTTTTGTTTTTTTATAAGTTGTGTAAATCCTTTTGGCTACAACATGAAAACTTCTTCTTGAATATCTCCATGAAGAAATGCAATTTTCACATCAAGATGTTTAATTTTCCATCTTTTCATGAAGCCAATTTGCAATCATCATTAAACAAATTGTAGTCCATTTCATGATTGGTGCAAAAAAAATTTCATAATCAATTCCTTTTTATTGTTCAAAACCACAAGCCACTTATCATGTTTTGAATTTGTTTAGTGCACCATTGGCTTGTCATTTGGGTTTGAAAACCCATTTTGGAATAATTGGTTGTTTTCCAAGAGGTAAATCTACAAGTCACCATGTGTGATTCTGGTGGATCAAATCAATTTTGGATTACATGGCTTTTCTCCAATGTAACTGATGTATCACTTTTGCATTACTAATTGATTTTTGGAATTTTACAAAATAGATATAATCCAATGAGGATCTAGGTGGTCTTCTAATGTGACTTGCCATTGTGGTTTGTGAGCATTTGCAAGCACTTGATTTTGTTTTGGGTGTTCATGATTCAAATCAACATTTGAACTTGCACCACAATTTGACACCATGGGTGCAATTGTTTGGTTAGGAAATGTCACTTCATATGGAAAACCAATAACATTGTTGAATGGAATAACAATCACTTCAACATGCACCTTGTGATCCTAAATTTAATGTAGATTGATTATTGACTTGTCATAGACCACATCCTTGGCAATGAGAATTTTCTTTGTTGTTGGGTCATAACATTGATATGTTTAAATTGAACATCATAGTGACTAAACATGCATTTTCTACTATGATTCTTCAACTTGTTTCTTTGATCTATGGGTGTGAAAACATATACCAAATAACCATAAACTTTCAGGTTGTCAACCTTGGGTTTTTTCCTAATATGAAACTCTTATGGAATATGTCATTCCATGTTCATGAGATATGTGGTAGTATTGACAACCTCCATCCACAAAAAAATTGAACATTGTTGCTCAATGACATGTTTGATAGTTTTGTCCAAGATGGTTTTATTCTTGTGTTCCACTATTGCATGTTCATGAGGAATGTTTATAGTTTCGAGTTGTCATGCAATACTTATGTTTTTGAAAATTTCATTAAACTCCTTAGACATGTATTTTCCTACTTGATTCAAGCACAATGTGTTGATGTTGAGATCTTTCAAATTTTCAACCAATGATTTTAATGTTTTTAATACAACAAATGTTTTACTTCTAACCTTCATGAAATATGTCCATTCTTATTATAATATCTATGAATGTAATGAAATAATAAGACCTGGCCAAAGAAGGATATGGAAGGGGCCCACAAATATTTAAATGGATGAACTAATTGGGTGTTTATGTCATATGGTGTACACAAAAAATAACTACAGTTTGACAATTTTCACTACAACACAATTTTAATGTGCATTTTTAAATATTTGGAGAAGATTTCGTGATAGAATTATGCAATTATAGGTGAATAACATTAACTTTCATTATGTTGTGAAATTAATGCACATTTGGAAAACAAAATGGTTGATTGGAATACATTTCTAACTTGTAAGAGCTTGGCACAAAAATTGTAATAGAACAAAAAAACTAAGAAATATTAGTTTTCATGGGAATTTGTTTGTGAAATTGTTCACATACAAAGAAAAAACCATAATGAGCAATCTTTTCCTTGAAAACTTTCAATTTATTTCAAAGAAATGATGTTCATATTAGATGATAAATAAATGTTTGGTAGTACATTATGTTATGATAATGTTGATGATTATGAACTTTTTAAATTGTAAAATGTTCTCACATTAAAGATGTAATTGGGTTAAGTGTTGTTTTTATCCTTCCACAAAGATAAAGTGAAAATTTTTAAATGATGAAAAATGGTAAATTGCTATTAAACAAGGTGTTTTAAAAATAATTTAATCAAATATTGGTGTACAACTACATAAAGACAAACATATTAATCAACTGCATATACATGCTTTATATAATTTGTTTTATTATATTGGCCCCAATCGATTATACGTGATCTTTATAAAAATTTAAAATGAGTGAAATTTTATATGTGAGTATTTTTTATATTATATGTACTTCAAATTTTGACACAAATTGTGTACACCATACCATGGAAATACCCAATTTCGCTTCATTACATGTACTAAACTTTGTTTAGGCCTTTTAGCATTGTGTTCCTTCCCAACCATGCACATTCCACATATTGAATTGGACAATGGGAATTTGCATTCCCATAACAAATCATGTTCTAGATAGTTTGTGTTAGCTTTAATAATTGAGGTGTTGAATTTTTTGATGCCATAGTGTTATTGGGGATTCTTTTTCAATAGAAAGGACTATGTTTGGTTATAGCTAGGATTTGTAAAATCCATTGCCATCACCTCTAAACATTTTTTATTACCACCACCTTTGTTGGATATTTGGAGCTAATGATCCAACATTGTCTATTACCAAAAACATGACAACTTTTGTTTGTGATGCGTATAACTAAAATCATATATTTTGTTACACTTGGCACATAAAAACCATATGAGACTTGGGTCATTTTCTCATTATGAGGAAAATGGACCACATATATGCCTTCCACTATGTGAGTGTGTCTTGTAGTCAATTTGATCCTTGATGGACCAACACTCTTTTGTAACTTCATTAACACATTGAGATTGCTTGTGACATGTTAAGAGGTGCCTAAATCCAAATACCAACTTTGATCTTGATCCAAATGTGTAGTTAATAGTGACAAGTCATTGATGTTGTTAGGGTTTAAGGCAGAACAATTTCATCTTTTCTTGATTTGCCCAACTTGGATTCACGTTGTTGTTTTTCATGGAAAAGCTTGTTGGAGACGAATTTGTTGAAAGTTGGGAGTTGATTTCATCCAATTATCACTTATGCAAAACTTTCAAAGCTTGTTGGTAATGCATTAAACATCATATGGACAATGTTATTGTCACTAACTAGTTATCCTACAATTCGTAAGGACGTTGTTATCTTTTGACATTATGCACAAAATCAACAATCGTCTTTTTTTCTTCCATTTTGAAAATGTATAACTTGTTCAATAATAACAATGTTTTGGCCATATTCTTGTTTTTGTAAATATTTTGAAGTACATTCTAGCAAATGGCTAGGTCATCTTGGTCAGTTATGAACAATATGATATCATTTAAAACATAAATAAAGAGTATGGCCATTACTTTCTTTTTTCAATCCTAGAATGCAAAAACTTTTGCTTTGGTTGAAGGTTATTGTGTTACCATAAAAGAAAATGAAAATGATGTTGTTGCAATTGCATTGGTTGCTTCCATTGTTGTAATTTGTCGCAACCCCACTTTGAGGCTGTGTGAGAATGCAACTCACACTCCCAAAAGTGGGAAAATGGAGTCCTCCGGGACTCCCGAAAATTCAGAAGACGATTTGAGTGGGAAAATCTCCTCGCCTTGGTGCGTTCTTTATATCAATGAAAAGGTCTTGAAGAGTAGATGCCCAAAATGGCCTCGCATGAGCCATTTGGACATCTGCAGCCCAAGTTATGGACAAAAGAAAGGTCGGGAGTCAAACTGCCAGTTTGACTCCCGACCATTAAAAGTCGGGAATTGACCTCTTCCCGACGTTGCCTCAAGGAGTGCAACATGGCGTTGAAAAGCTCTTGACGAGAGCTACAACTTTGGTTTAGACCTCGTCTCGATCCAAGTTTGGGGCGAGGAGCTACGAGCGTCCAAAGTCCCAGGATTCTAACTCGGGACAGTTTCGAGACTCCAATTTGGGAGTCCCGGGAAAAAGAGCCATTTGGATGTAGCCTCGGTGGAGAGCTCTGCACTATATGGGGGAAGGTGATGGTTTCCCCTGAGTCCGGGCCGTGGTGAATCAAGTAGTCTAAGTTGCCCATGGCTTGTCCCAACACCCAAGGGTGTTCCCGAATGCAAACTAACCCTCTTGTGGTTGGTTGTGGATGCAGATTCAAGCTTGATAATCTAGTCCCTCTTCCTAGTCTAATCCCGAGACTTCTAGCACGCCCCTCTACCCCATTTTAGTGTTGGAAGTTGAGAGCGCCCCTCAAGTCCCAACTTTTCACAACTCTACATAGTTGGACCCTCAAGTGGGTTTAACAAGGGACTTGGGAATGCATCATAGTTGGTCTAGTTGTTGTAATAACAATTGTAGTTGTTCCACTTGCAATAATCACATCCCAAAAAAAATTTCTTCTAAAAATCATCTTCAACTTAACCTTTTAAACAACATAGATTCTTGAGGCTTTTAGGCTATTAGAGTGAGCCATGGAAAAAGAATTTTCTCCTACCATCTTGTTGGAATAGTGTCAATTCTCTAACATTAATGTGCGTTAGAAGCTTATAGACTTTAATAAAATAAAATGAAAAATCAAACACACTATATATTAACATAATATGTAGTTAGATAATATATATATTTTTTATAACACCCAACACATTGTTCAAAAACCCAAGCTTTGATATCATGAAAGTAATATTATTATTCTAAAATAGTTGCACATAATTGTTATAAAAGATTATATGAATTGAGGTCAAGGAATAATTTGAATATTAATTCATAAACCCATGATCAACTAAACATGACGGTCATTAGAAATCTTAAATGGTTATAATCCCATAAAAGTTTTACTATAGATGATGTTTACTAGAGTTCTAATCGATGTGACTTCAATTGTGTATCTTGATGATGCTTATTCAAGAATCATTAAACATGATTTCAGCCATGAAAAAATGTAATTAAAAAAACTACTAAATAAAGCTAAAGTCTAAAAAATTAAATCAAGAAGGTAGGAATATTTTTTTTTAGATATATACATATATGTTAAAACCAAGTTTCTTGCACAAGCTTGCTGCAAATGGGAAATTTCCTTGGCTACACATGATTTCAAAACCATGATTCTTACTTTAATAACATCATGATTAAGTTGACTATAGAGTCCAAGCTACTAACTTGAAATAATGAACATTGTCCATTTTGACTAACATGAAACCAAGTGTATGCATAATGACTAAAAAATTAGCAATCTAATCAAATTGAATACAAGATGATTTGTGTGAATTTCACCAAGGCAAAATTGAACCAACACAATGCACATGATGTGCTAAATCATTAAAACATGTTTTTTTTTTTCAATCTATCAAATAATGTTGCAATATTGCATGAACAAAACACATGTATTAACCTCATAAGTACAATGTATGCATTTTGTATTCTTGTTGCACTATTTGATTATGATTGGGAAAACAAAATGACTAGATCTATTAGATGACATTTGGAACTCATGTTAAAATTCATGGTTTTTATGTGTTGGTTGGTTGTAAACATGTGTTGGAGCATTGGGACCACAAATGAAAAAAATCATTACAAAGTTGGATGGGCAAGTTCTACAAACAAATCAACATAAATTTACAAGTTTAATATGGTGGAAAAATACTTAGAACTAGGGGGCCCATATGAATGCCCAATATTTGATCAATGAAATGTTTGATCACATTGATGATAATGAGTATTTATAGGTTGGATATACACTAATTTTATGAATTATACACACATGTTATAAGAACATGGCAAAGACATTATGCTACTTGTGGAAAGTTTATTGCAACCTAATGTAAATTGTGCATGAGGTTTGCACAATGATTTCTAATGTCCTTTTTGGATTTTAAAAATCAAAATTCCATACTAAATCTATGAGGGATTGGATCGGGAGTTAGATGAGTCCTTATAAGGGCTTGGGGGATGCCTAAGTGCAAGAGAAATATATACATTATAGTATTAACTTGCATAAACATCCTACTATCCTCAAGCCTCTTTTGCCAAACCTTTTCAAGTATGGCTCCTCTTTATAAGCAAGTTTTTTTTTGTATGGCTTCTCCTTATAGGTGAGAATTGGATTTTGGTTGCTTGTTTGGTTGTATGTTTTCTATCAACACATTAAAAAAATACATTATGCAATTCACCATGACTATACAAACAAAAATAAACAAATAATTATCTTAAACTTGAGTTAAATCCAAATACAATTCCAAATTAGAGGTTGGAAATGATAAATCTCCATTCATATATAAAATTGGAGATTATGTTAAGGATTGGGTAGAAGGTATGGCCTTTGCATTTGGCAAGTTTGTGTAAATGATGTTGGGCTTTGTTTTAAGGACATTGGAAAGGTTCATCTTCAAAACCTTGGCTATTTTCTTTACATGGATGAGTACGAAATAAGGATTATAAAAAATTAGTGAATGTCGATCCAAAGGAATGGTTGACTATGATCAAGTGTAACTTTCCATGCTTTCAATGTTTTCATTTGTTGTCATCTCAAAGTTATCAATAAGCAAATGGGTTCAATGGAATTGTGTTCTATGTTATTAAAGAAATGGATAAAAACTCAAAGATAGTGAACATTATGAAAATTTGATGTCATTTAACTAAACTTGGGCTAAATTTTCCATGTTTTGAAAATGTTTAGTCTCCAAGTGTCATCCAAAGGTTGTTTTTACATCACATTAAAACTTTCATCACCACCATTCATGCTACACAAAATTGGGTTCAATATGTTCTAAAACCCAACTAGGGCAATTATTAAGGCATTTCATATTTTGTTTTCAAAGTGGGTTTAGAGTAGTTTTATGACAATCATCTTTTACTTCAAATTTAAATTAACATAATCATTAATGTGTGCAAGTTAATATATAGAATTTTGTAGTTTATGCCATACCTAAAACTTATTTTCAACAAAAAAAATTCATGAAAGGTTTAATCAAGAAAATGAAACGAATAGTAACATTTGTCAAATTTGTTGAAAATTAAACTGCCAACTTGTGAAAAGTTATTTATTGTCACAACCATTGGGATACTATTACAAATATAAAATAAAAGGTGTATTTTGCATAGTTATTCTTCAACTATTGAAATTCTGGAAAATTTAAATTATTGAACCTTGTTTTCTAAAATAAATAAACATTTACCAAAAAGTGCCAATTATTGATTGTAAGTATATGGTACAAGATGTTAAAAATGTGTGTTTAAACAAATATTATTGTGTGAAAGTTAATTTTAAGAACATTTAGCATATGTTTCAAATATATGTTCATGCATTATTAAGATTGCAATTAGTGGCTTGTGATGGATATGACTTATAATGTGATTTATTACATTGGAAAACAATGATAATGCACATTTGATGATTCCCATGATAACAACTTTTGGATTTTTATCGCACACCAAAAAATGTAAATAAAACACAATTTCAGTATTTGTTTATCTCGAACCTTAATGCAATTGACATATTCTTCCATAATGGACTCCTTAATGCCCTTGTATCATTACTTTATATGCAATGAATTTGATGACCCACTACCTTATAGAACACTTTGGGAACATGTTCTCTAAACAACCATAATACAACCCTTCTTGATTTTACAATATTATACTTTAATAAGCCCTATGGGACACTAGATGCATCTTATAGGACCTTTTTTTCCAGGAGCTAGTCAATTTACATTTACATTTATCTTACCAAATTAAATCACATTAAACCTTGCAAGTGTCAATGAAAATATTTCTAAATATTTTATGTAATTGTAAAAGAAAACACTTACACGATGGGTACATTAATTGTAAATGCCAAAATTTAAAAGTAAATCATTTACACTTGCATAGGTTTACACAATCACTGTATGTGCATTTACACTTATTTGCTCAACATTGGTACTAACCATCCACATGCATCTACCTACCTATTATTCTTCAAAAGTAATTCCTCAAGTATTTTCACTTGTTTTTTTTTTTTTGTTTTTAATGTGTGTCAACTTCTATTGATAATGTTTTGTTGTGTAGGTATAAGCAAGGGATGAGTACGAATTTGAAATCTTTAATTGATCACTGTGTTACTGATGATTATTGACCAATTGTGAATTGTTACATTCAAAATGTTGTCGACATTTTTAAAACATTGATGATGCATCAACCACATTGGGGTGAACCAAATCTTCATCCTTAATTCTTGATTCTAAAATTGAAAGTCTTTTCAAAGAAAGACCAAGTTTGGTTTATGAAGATTCTTGTTGGTATGAATATGTTATGCCTTCTAAGCAAGCGGTTAACTAAAGATTGAAAGAACTATTGCAATCACATAGAGGGTAGATGCTTTCGTTCCAATTGAATATGGGATGAAATTATCTTTGGCCATTGAGACACAAAAAACTATTTGAAATATGTGTATGTGTTTTTATACTAATTTTGTTTTTATTTTTTAGTTTTTATTGTTTGATGTTGTTTGATATACTCTACTTATAGGTATGATTAGACAAACACCGAGGTTCAAAGTCGTGTTATGCAATGTGTTAATGGTGAAATATGTGATGATTATTTTTTATCCTTTGATGAGGCCTTCTTCGAGGAACGTGAACTTTCAAAGAAATTAAAGGTAGGATTTCTCCTCTAACCTTTGTTTCAATTTGATTTTTTGTTTTGCAACTTGATTGTTGCATTGTTTGTGATTCATTCATTTCATTGTCTTTTCACAAGGCGAATGTGAGTTGTACACTTACAATTGGTTATGGACCATTTGTAATTGTGGACCATTTAGAGAACAAGGAAAACATGAACATAACACCAATGGTTAAAGACAATCTAATAGTTGTTTGCACTCAAAATGAAAGAACTTCTAATGTATTTGTTCCAAATTTTCAAGATGACCTTGCTATTTGAGAGTTTGCAAAGATGATTGAAATCATGTCTAGGTATGATAGAAGGTCTTCTATCATCACCAATATTGGTGGGTACCAATTTCAAAACCTGACTAATTGTAGCATTACATTCTCAAATTTAGATGCTTCTATCGTAGTTAGCTTGTTATGTACCTTGTTACAATTCTTGATTTGGCAATGTTTGTTTTGGTTCACTTTTACATTAAAACAATTTAATAACAAAACTTCCAAGATTGTATCCAATTTCATTTCCAACATTGATGTTCATTGGCTAAATGTCAATCAAAATTTTCATGATTTGCTCTCTAATCTTGTCATGATCAGATTTCAATTAATTAATTATTTTTTAAAAAATGTGTTTAGTTTAGTGTATGTATGTTTGGTTTTTTTTTTTTTTTTTTTTTTTTTTTTTTTTTTTTTTTCTTTTTTTATTTTTATTTTTACTTTTTTTTTTTTTTCTAAGCAAAATACATGTTTAAGAAGATTATCTTCACCAAGGTTCAAAACTAGAAGAAAAAACATAACAGAAGTAAAAGAGCAAA
>Ga0116227_10005173_pt1 | contig 27777 bp, 18 predicted proteins | sample S1TSphgellanicum_FD_89693 | JGI IMG/M metagenome (GOLD analysis project Ga0116227, IMG submission 89693) | Host-associated microbial communities from peat moss isolated from Minnesota, USA - S1T2_Fb - Sphagnum magellanicum MG | ecosystem: Host-associated > Plants > Peat moss > Unclassified...
GCAAGCTATTTGTTCAAAATAAAAACACAATAAAAAAAGAAGTGGGAGGAGTTTTCACGTAAAATGGTGAATGGTGGGGGGGGGGGGGGGGGGGGGGGGGGGGGTGTTGTAAAAGGGAAGCATGACAAAGCATACTCCTATTTTGGGGGAGGGAAGCATATTTTTGCTTCTATGTTGGGGGGAGTTCCCCATTTTCCAAAAACATTGGTGGTGGGGCCAATCAAATGGCTCCTTTTGAGAAAATAAATAAATGAATAAATAATGTGGGTGCACCCCTCACTAATTAATAGAGCTTGAAGACACTTGTGAGTTTGTAGCAGCTTTTAGGTCAAGGTTAGTAGAGCATATAATCCCATAGCAGCTGCTTCTTCCTGACATGCAAATATTTTCCTACAGTGAGCCCACAGATCCTACATTCTAAATCAGGTTTAGGTCACAATTTCCTACACTTCTGTCAATAGATTCTGCATTCCAAATCTGGTTTAATTCCATGGCCTTTAGTCTTCTTGAAAAGAGAAGATGACCCATCATCTACTCACCTTTTAAGTTGCCTTAGAAGTTAGTACATGCGCAATGTCAGCATAAATTTAAATTATTTTTTGTTTTGCCAAAGTTTTTTGAAAAATATTTAGACCTGTTGTCAAAATTTTCAAAAATTTAGATTGTAAGAATCCAAACCTGGCCTAATACAGATAATTTGTAACTGACTGATCACAAGGACCATAAGAGAACTGTGAAGTTGAGTTACAATTTAATATATTTATATGTCAAAGAGTACAAAATTAGAAACTCACATAATAAATTTTAAATTTTAAAATAAATAAATTATTCGACATTTATGTGCCGAATTTGTCAAGGTACTACTATTATACTTGTCAATTTAGTATCTCTTCTAAGTTTTGACACCAAAACTTAGGAAATCAAAATAAAATCTTAAATACCACAAATTTTCACTATCAAACTTTGAGGCCTTCATTTTCTCTATAAGCACATCAATCCCTCTACATGATAGGTAAAAGAAAAATCTTGGGATTCCAAAGGAAATGAAATTTTTTTTAAAAAAGAAAAGAAAAAAAAAGATGCCCTTCATCATAGAATTAGTGCAAGCAGCAAATATCCTAGCCCTTCAAAACAAAGGTCAAAGGTTGAAGATAAAGGGTGGGGTGAATTAATGATGATTTACCCAGTTTTGCTAACTTTACATGGCTACACTCAAATTGCGGGTGAAACAGGGAATACTGGGTCAAACTAGGGCCCAAAAACAGGGTGACTTTAAGGATAACTCATCATCATAATTATCTTTGTACAACCTTTCTTATTAGAATTTAGGCATAAATTATCTGTAGACCTAAGTGGTTCCTAGTTTCTTAAACTCCATCTACAAGAACATAAATTAAAAGGAGCTTAAAGCTTTTCTCCAAAAAATGGTCATTACTTCCTAATTATTAGCAGTCATGAAAAACTTCAAAGCTTAAACACTAATAATTTGCTGCTGCTAGGCTAATCCTGACTTCCTACAAACAAACCCAGGCTGTGGTTCTTGCTAAATTTCCCCAGGTACAGAAAGACAGTTTCTGATGCACCCAAAAGAATCCCAGAAAAATCCCGGGATTCTCTGGATTGTGGCCCCAACAGCGGTCCTCCAGATTCGACATCCCCAACTGCTGCTGCTGCTGCTGCTGCAAGATCTTTGATGTCCAAACTGATGCTGAGCTTGCGGTGAAAAGCTCAAGTACTAGAGTTTATGGAGTGTTTTTGAGGTCAGATCGAACATCTGATTCTGCATAATCTCTGGCTTCATGTCCAAGGAAGTTCCTGTTACATGCAGTTACATAATATTCCATGTTACATATTGCAGAGAATTCGAGTTTGCAAACCATTTTCTGTGAAATTAGGTTTTGAGTAGCCCCGCCTGGCTAGAAGGAGTTCGATACTGGTGGACTGCAATCTCTGGGTGGTCGGGGATCTATCGGTTAGCTGTAATGCAGGCTCAAGAAAACGCGGGATCTGCAACTCATCCTGCAGTAGTGGAGGTGGCAATCAATGGGAAAGTGTTCAAACTTGTGCAGGATTCTTTGTTGATGAAGGAGCAGCATGCGAAACTACAGATCATGTCTCCCGCCACAGGTACGCAGGAGCAGCATCAGCTCCAGTACAAATTCAACAGTTTGCTTCATGACCCTTTGAAATGGGGTCAAGCTGCCGCTCCTAGTGAGTTTGTGGCTATGAAGGACATGGCCCATGATCTCCGGGAAGTCAAGGAGATGGTGAAGAGGTTCTACGAGGCCAAGGAGGTGGTGATTACAGGTGTGAATATACTGACTGTTGCTCAAGTGGCGGCTGTAGCCAGGCGACCGGAGGTGCGAGTGGTGCTCGATCTTGCGGAGATCGATGCCATGGAGAGAAGTCGAATCATGACTCATGACATCTCCTCCAACAGCTCCAGTGTTGTTTGCCATCGCCAACGAAGTCAGCACGACGTTCAGACTAGAGAGCATCATGTCGAGCCCAGGATCTCGACTCCTGGCGTATTTGGAGAGAGCAGTAGGCGGGTAGACACCGGCCAGCTCCAAAGTTGCATAGCTGCACGAGCAGCCATGCTGGTGCGCACCAACACTTTAATGCAGCTGCTACCGGAGTTCTCAGGAAAATTTCGGTGGGAGATTCTGGAGGCCATGGAAAAGCTCCTCAATGCAGCCCATGATGTCACTCCGATGCTACTACCAGAGAGAGGAAGTGGAACCATAAGTAGTACCGCCGCCTCGGGTCGAGACGACCAGGTTGCCACCTTCTTGTCGTACATTGCAGGGCTACCTGCAGGCAGGCCGGATCAGTTCAGAGCAGTAACAGAAAACGTTGAAAACGAGGTTTCGGCTATCGAAGATCTGAGAATCGCTGCAGGTGTGGAAAAAGCATTGGGGCTTCAACCCAAGGAATTAGGCAGCTTGACTCAGCTGCTCCTCAACGGATCAAATGCCAATATTGGATCAGCGACGTTGGCTTCCACGGTTTGTTTCGATGCCAACGTTCTGGTCCTTCTCGCAGAGGTTCTATATGACCTCTTTTGCGAGCTGATCATGCCAAGAAAGCCTGATCAGTTTGCAGCAGCAGCTGACCCCGCAATATTCACATTGGGACCTCAGATTGAATGCATTCGCAACACAACGCATTCCATTCAGAGGGAGATCAACTCTTTGAACGACAACCCAATCATCGACGCAGGCGCAGCTGCAGGAGGAGACGGACCAGCAGCAGCTCCTCAGCTTCAGTACTACGCGGTTGGCAACAACAACATTGAAGGAACTAGAGTACCCATTGGAGTATCGATGGACAACCTGCGCTTGGCCATCGCTGGTATTGGAAAGTCAATGTTCACTCAATTCTCTGAACTTATAAGTAATGAAGTCTACTACAACACAAACAGCCGGTTCCCTTACTCGACAAACGTGAGCAGAGATCCCAATTCTTCTGCAAGTCTGGAGCAGCCGGTTGACTACGACGGCATGATGAATAAGGGAGCGGAGATTGCAATGGCTTCGTACTTGACACAATTGAACTACTTGGCCGATGCAGCAGATCCAGTTAAGATGGAGCAAACCAATCAAGATAATATAGTTATGAACAACAGAAGCTCATCGGATCTCGTGTCTGCAAGAAAGACGGAGGAAGCTATCGAGATTCTGAAGCTGATGAGTGCCACATTCTTGGTAGCAAGCCGTTACTGTACTAGTAGTAGACGGATGTATACCCTGTACAATTTCGTGAGGTCAGAGCTTGCTGCTGCTGCTGCTGCAGGGAGGACGGTCAGGCAGCAGCAGCAGCAATTGCTGCCAGGCGGTTCACAGTTCTCGACAACAACAATGTCTCCGGAGCTGCAAGATCAGATCCACAAGATTTATAATGCTATCAGTGAAGGTAGGGTCATTGCGCCGTTGCTGGACTGCATACAAGGGTGGACTGAAACTCAGGCTGCAGGACCGTTCGCTCACGTCTGCTGCTAACTTATTAGGGTTTAGGGTTTACCCTAAACCCTAAACCTAAACCCTAACTAGGTAGTACTAACTATAACCAGCTCCTGCTGCTACCAAATTCTGAGCTTGGGGGTCTCCTGCTATTTAGATGTTATTTGTCACTATTTAGATAAATCACTGGATCTTCTTTGTGTTTGTGTGTTTCTTTTGTGGAGAAATTTTGGAACTTGGGGGGAAAAAAAAAGAAAAAAAAAACATGAAACTTTTGTGATTTTATGGGATTTTTTGGGAAATTTTTTAAATACAAATAATTAAATTAGTTACATCTAGACCTAGGCACTTCTTAGGTCGTCATTAGGTAAAAATGTTATGGCACACCTATGATAGTTGTCATTTTAATGCTAATTAATTCTAGGGATCTTGGCTAGTGTACCTACTTGGGGAATTCCCAAACAAAAAAAAAAACTTGGTTGCCAGTGTTGAGTGTAATGGCAGTTTTTTTTTTTTTTTTCAATTTTGTGATGTTGCTTAAGTGGTGATCACCCATACAAATATTTAGCCAAATTTGGCAATATTCAATACATGAAGGTAGAAAAATCTTCAGCACCCTTTCATGTTGTATATGTAGTTGTGTTGAATATTTCCAAATAAATTCGTTTTTTGACAAATTATTTTTTCAAAAAACAAAAAAATTCACAACATATTCCTTTATGTTTTCAAAACTACACTTATGATACTTTTAAAGAATTGCATTGATGCTTGGTGAGGATTTGATGCCATTTTGAGTACTCACCCAACATTAGTTGATGTCCTTCCTTTTTTTGTTCATATCTAAGCTTGCACATATGATAGCCCAAGGGTATTATTTTGGTTGTAAATGTGATCAATGTTATTAATTATTTGTGTTTCTTTCTAATTATGGAAATATTAAAAAATGATAAAAAAATTTAGATTTTTTTCAATGAAAAGGAATTTTCTTTTCAAATGCTTCTTGTTTCATAATATTTTTCAAGATGTTTTGGGGTCATAGTTAGCTTTTTAAATGATTATCAAATTTACCTCTAAATAAGTTTTTAAAAACCTTATTTTGAACTAACATCATTTTTGTAAAAATATAAAAGATTCCCCTTTGTTTTATCTTTGGTTCTCCAAGATTAATTAATTTTTACATATATTAATCATTAATTTCATCATGTGGTAAGATAAGCAACTTGGTTAAAATGGTTTCACAATATGTTGCACACTAATCGTGCCAACATAGATCATGGAATGATAAACTAGAAATAATATTTACACATGTTCTGTTTCCTTTGAAATATTTGCAAAATTTGACTTTTAGATATTGATAAATGAAATGTACAATCTAATTTCTAATATAATGAAATCACCTTATCTCTCTGTTCTTGTATTTTCCCAAGCTCAAACTAAAATATGAACTATCCTTAAAATCATCCATGATATAAAATTCAACCAACATTCAAAACTTAGCATGAGATGGCAACAACAAACCCTTTCAAAAATATTAGACTTGGCAATCCATAAAAACACACACCTTTTTAGCTTTGAATAAACACAAAAAAAAAAACTCACAAAAATGATGACCCACAAACACACAAGACTTGCAAAATTACAAAGTTTTTTTTACCCTCCTCACCAAGCTTTTAAAATTGTTCTTTTATAAAATCCATAAAAACATGACTTTGATAGAAACACAAAACCTACAAAAACAAGAGTTTGTTCTACTTCTTTCTCTATGTTGCTTTTTACCCAACTTTCCTTGAAGTTCTCTTAGTTGCAAATTCCACAAAAGCACAAGTTCATTTTATGGTTATATCTCAATTATCCCTCACCAAAATTTCCAAGCATTTTCGAGCACAACAGCCACAAAATGCAATAGCTATAACCCAAGTTCAAGTTTGTTTTATAAATTTTTCTTTGTCATTTTTCATAATCAAATTCTTCTTGAAGCTTTCTTAATCAACCTCACAAACATAACATCAAATGTCTCTACTTGGAACATGAAAAGAGAGAACAGTAATCCCACAAGAGATCACAATTTTTCAAAGGTTCAATTTGACCAGAGTGTGCACATTAACAAAAAAAATAAATTCCATTTTAACTAAGAGCAGAGGATGTGAAAGACACATGATTTTTTTAATTGGTTAGTTTTATAAAATTTATTTTTATAATGTTATAGATTCAATCAGAAGGGACAAACAATTTTTTTTCAAAACAGCCATGGATTAATCAAATAAACCATATTAAATGGGTTTAGTGCAACCGATCATATTGGTTTGACAATTAATCAAATTGGTCATATTACTTGTTAGGTGTAAGCAACCTATGTAAAGCTTACATTATTATAGTTTATTGTAAAATATTTACCATAAATTATTTTACATCATTTTACTCTAGGTTATTATTTTATGGCTAATTCTAAATCATTATATCTAAATTATCCTAATTAGTTTTAAATAATTAATCTTAAGTTATTTTACCTTTGAAATGATAAGTTATTATAGGTTATCCTAAATTACAAATAGGGTAGGGTACATAATTTATTTGTTTTTTTAAAACCTAAGTTATAATTTTTTAAAAATATAGTAACTTAAGATAGTCTAAAATAAAATAAATTACAATATTTAATAATTTTATATAATTTAGGGTATAATTTTTTACATGACACTAATTATTGAACATAAAAAAACAACATCAGTACTAGCAGCCAAGTTGTCGCCAACATTGCCATTGCCACTCAAGTTCCAAAGACCTTCTAAGTAGCAAACCTTGTTGTAAGTTGGTTGTTTAGTTGGAGCCAAGGAGGAGCAAGAAACCAATGTTTTGTAGGTATTCCATTTTAAGAAAATTTATGGTCTTACTTTTCATAGTTTAACATTTGGAGGTTTTTTGGGTATGGGGTTTGAGCCAGGTTTTTTGAATTTTTGAATTTTTTGGTTTTTTATTAGTATATTTTTTCAAATTCAAAAACCTTGAAGGCCAGTTCAAAAAATTGAGTTCAATTACATGTACACACTACACCATTTCAATGCTGAAATCATATGGGTATAAAGTTTTATAACAAATTATAACATTTGTTTATATACCTATGGAGTTCAATAACTAATTAAAATTGATATTTAACTATAAAGTTGAGCCTCCTTATCAACCTTTTTTTTAAAATCAACTTTTTTACATTATGATCCTAACAATTATATGTTTAAGAATGTTTTTTCATGGTGTAAATTTTTATTCCAAATCTAACAAAATATTAATTCTCAATTTAATTCTTATTCTTGTTCCAAAAAAAGGGTGTCAATTCAGGCGTAGGTCATAAGAACTTGCATTTAAATCTTGGATTTAACCTAGACAACTGAATACCTTGACAAAGAGTGGCAAAAGCTCCATGATTATTGGATTTTGAGGCATCCTTAAAAAAATCCACAAATCTAAGTTTTTTATTTCTATTTTTTTAATTTGTCATTTCACCTTTGCCTTGTGCTTCTATATACTTTTGTGATAAGACATTTTTAAAACATTTTTATTGAATGTGACCCCATCACATCAAATTTTTTTCCTTCAAGTGATAGTTAGTTGTGTGGTCATTAAGAATAATGCAAAAACCAATAGACCATGCCACTCAATAGAAACATTGAAAGTTGATGATTTCAAAAGCAAAGTCATCCATGCCACTCACTACCAATGCTAGTAGTGTGGTATGGTCCTATGTTCATTCACACTTGGTGATAGGGACTCTAGTGTTAAGTCCCCTAACACCAAGTTAGTTGTTTAAGACTTAAACTTATTTATCATAAAATAGAAATATTAAGTTAACTTTTTGAACACCTATGGCAATAAAATGATTATTAACTAATAGGCTAATGTTAAACTCTAAATTTTTTTATGAATGTTCATAAATGTGATGATGGCGAGTTTCATTTACATGTTGTCTTTTTTATTATGTTGGGTAAGTGATAGGTAGATAGGTGAATAGGCTAATAATAAATAAATGAGACAAGTGGATAAACGAGGGAATCATAAAAAAATATTTTATTAAGTTATCGTTGATTTAAAGCCCTCTTTTATGAAATGTCATATAACATTGAACTTTTATTTCAAAATTTTTATTTTGAAAATTTATGTTAAGCTAACATTCAGTCAAAAATCTTGCGCCACCTAAGTTATGATGTTAATTAACATTCTTAATTTGAATACAACATTTTTCTTAACATCCACTCTCAACACAGACTTAGGATGATGTGTGATTAAAGCATGAAATGATAACTACTACTGAAGGCCCAAACAAGGGGTATGGGTGGAGATGCTGCAAAGCATTAAAGCCCTTTCTTGCCTCAACTTCTGTACCATCAGATAAAAACAGTTTGGACAACTCTTATGTACCTTATGGTTTGCACAACTTTTGGATCAATTGAGGAACAATTTGATAATCGGGAAATTCATACAAACCATTGTACTATTCATTGCAGTTGAATGAATGGTTTTTCTATTTTGATCAGTTGTCAGTCTCATTCAATCATAAGTTGATATGCAAAGGATATTACAAGAAAGCTCTTGAGAAATGAGCTACAGATAGGACTTGAGAATTCGGTTAGAGTAAAGGCATATAAATGTGCTGTTTGAGACCAAGATTGTTATCTAGTCTTATACAATACACAAACAAGTTCTGCACATGTATGGCAAAGTGGTGGCTACTTTCAGTCCATCAGAAGTACCCTCTTAAATGCCCTCACGAATGGAAAAAGTGATAAACAAAATTGTATCAATAATTAACTAAGGATTATTGTATTGGACTGGCATGTCGGCGCCAAGAAGCGTTTGTAGTCCAACGGTTAGGATAATTGCCTTCCAAGCAATAGACCCGGGTTCGACTCCCGGCAGACGCAAGAGCAGGCTTTTTTTCGTTGTCGGTTACTTCTTTTGCTGAATTGCACAACACATCAGAGTACGAAGGACTCCAGAATAAGCCTCTCTGCAAGTTCTTCACTCTTTCAACATGTACATTTTTTCTTCCGGGTGTGTATTTGCAGGGTGGATTCTGAAATGCACATCTGTAAGCACCAGGAAAGACAGATTCACGTTTACTTGTGTGGATATCACCAGGTCGTATGGTATTCCTTTTATGCCAGCTGACTACGAAATCGGAACTTCAAACAGGAATGGAAAAATCTTCATTACCTGATGCTACCCATCACAAAGTGGACTTGATGCCACTGATTGGTAAAAGAGTTGGGAGTAATCCAATAGATTTGATTGAATGAAATCATAGCATCTGTGAAACACACATCATTATTTTTTGCCGCCTTCTTTGGAAAGTTTTTAAACTAGACATTGAGTCATTAGAGTCATGATCCCATTTTGCACCCTTTCTTTCCTAATTCACCACACACATTCCTTGCAACCAGCATAGCTAACATATAGATGACAAATTGTGAAATCTCATTGTTGTCTTTTTAAGGAACCCCTGCAACCATTTAGAGGTAGGTGCTCACTAGTAAGTGTGGAACAATAATTGTGGCATATTATAAGGCTCCGTTGAGTTAGCCTTGACCAAGACTTGATATTTCTTCATCAATTCCTTCACTGAGGTTGTCATTTGCAGCTTCCATGCCAAGAGCCTGTCCCACCCAGCATTCGGCTAAATCTTCTTCCAAATCAAGCAAATGTAATTGCAGCAGTGGCAGTGCATATTCAGAAAATAACCCTAGAAGAGAACCCAGTATTGTACAATTTATCTCTTGTGCACATTTGCAGATTTGTTCAAGAACCAGGGCTTTGGAATCAGGATTTGGGACAAACTTGATAGATGGATTCCACCATATTTTTGTCCACATAAGGACTGATGAGAAGTTTACAGCTTTGCATCCTCTCAATTACTTGGTAAGCCTGAACAACGAACACAGACAAAAGTCAACATGATACAAGAATTTTTCCAAGGAATGACTTTTGAGGTTTCAAGGAATTCATAGTGTTCTGCCTAAGTGGATAGAAATTTTGTTAGACAGATTGTTGGGGTGTTTAGAATTCGAGGTTATTAATAGAGAGGAAAGTGACTCTAAACCCAACACCTGACCTGCTCCATGCTGCCTTGGTTGAAGTAAAACTCAATGAGTAGGGCATACAAGTCCCCTACACGTAGAGCTGCCTACAGCATCAACCAAAAATTGCTACATCATTAGAATGCTCGGTGCTAAGTAAAAATCAGCTTTAGAATCTAAAAATAATCAGGAGTTTCTGAAATGAGGATCCTCTAACCAGCTGCCAACAAGTGGATTCCATTGGAGCAATAAAAAACCAGTTGAGAAACATTGGTTTCATGTTTGCAAACTTTTAGAATGTGACATGACCTTCCCAGAGCTTAGCAATAATCCAAGAAAACTTTGGACAGTATGTCAAACCCTTTCGTTTGACACAAATGTCAGCCCTTGACCATGAGACAACTTCTCTTGTGGGTTATTTACCTGTGAGTTTACGTTCCCACAAGAATTTTGGAGGAGCTCTCTGCAAGCATGCACAAATCCTGTTGGGTCGGTCTTTGCCATTCCTTGCAGCTACAATACACCTTCTCCAGATTGAGCATTGAAAACTAAAAAAACCAGCTTATTCTAACCACATGACAGACTCCTACTTGTCAGTTAAAGTAAAGAAGGCTGCTCCACACTGTAAGACTTGGATGTCTTTGCTTCCTAAGAAGTGCCTTCCAAGTTCCAGTGTTTGACCTTGGACCCAAGTCCACTAGGTCAAGCTGGACCAGGATGCCTGTCTTTAGGACTAGCAGCATGTCATCCTCCCTGATATTTTGAAGATCAGTGACTATGTTTGAACTTCGTCTCAGTTCATTTGCAATTTTAAGGTCCCAAGAACAAATTGCTCTCCATTTTTCTAGAGTTTCTAAAGAAGGAGCTGTTACCTGAACAAACTGTTCAACCTCTTGAATCTGGAATTGCATTGACTGAACCTTCTTCTCCTTGTCTATTCCCCTCGACTTCTCCAAATACTTCAATGCTTCCTTCATTGCTTCTAGTGCCTGTAGTTGCACAATACAAGAGCTGCAACCTCAGTCAGTAAATTCTAGCCAAATCTGGTGATTGTACATTTCAACTAGCAAACCACGTCTAAACCTATGCAAAACCCCCAAGTCATCCTATTCAAATCCCGGCAGTAAGTCCATAGCTCAGTGCGATTCTGCAGAATGCACAAAAAAGCAGCCATCCCCATCAATTCCAACACAGACAATTATTGGAAAATCAGGTTCATATTATGGCCATCTGAAGAGACAAGACCTTCTCATAGTCACGGAATTCATCAATTTCAATTTGAGCACATGCTTCATAGAATGATGCGAGTGACTCCATCTCTGCAGCTTTTGTGTACATCTGCAAGCAAAATTCAGCATTTCCATGTCTTATGATTGTCTTGGCCCAAACATGAAGCTCCTAAGTACAGGTTGTAAACATTTGAATGAAAATCAGAAATGGGCAATGACCTGAACAATTATCTTCATAATTTTGGCATCACCATGCCAGTCAAGGGTTTGCAGGTAATTTGCTGCCAGCACAAAGATATTCTTCTGCCTGAAAATTTGCAGCAAGAAATATGCAAGCCAGAAACAAATTGAGTCCCTCTGCATTGATGCAAACTTGACAGATTAGGACGTCATATAAACACAATACACTTTAACCCCTGTAACCCCAAAGGGACTAAAGTTGTCCAGTTTCCAATGTATTTTGAGACCCATAGGCCTTGCCATTGAAGGTGAACTACTGCAGCAACAATGGTTTCCACAATCCACATATGAAAGGAACTCATCCTGAGGCTTATTACATACAAACATGGTAACAGACAGCAGCAACTTGTTGAAAATACATTCTAGAGACAAAGAGAATCACTGCAATCTAAGGTGGTTGTTACCTTGATACATTTGCAAAGAAAATTATCCTCTCTGTGTCCCCTGATTTTAGCAAGGACTGAAGATGCAAGCCACAATAATTTTCCATCAGTCTGTAACTTGTGCTTACAAGGACCTTATGAATCCCTGGGGCAGGAATTGGACTATAAATATAAAGAGCCCAGCTACTGTCTTTTGGCATGTGTTAAGAGAGATTCACAAGTGTCAGAGAAAATACAAATTTATGGTGCCAAACATCACTATGCTCAGAACATCACAGCATCTGTTGTGAAGGTCTTTTCAACTGACTGGTCTTCTTCAAGCAAAGAGTATCTACTACATGAAGAGGGTCCCAAGACAACTGAGAGAATCAAGGGACCAAAAGACAGAGAGAGTTACCTTCATAGCAGCAATTCGGTCTCCCGATTGTGTGTACTTCTTGCAAGCAAGGTGGTAAGAACCTTGATTATGACAGCACTCAGCAAGATAGCTTAGAAGTTGTGTCCACTCTTCAGTTTTCTTGTCTTCTGATTTTGGAGCTATTGCCTCTGCCATTTTGTCTGTAATAATAATCCCCTCCTTCATACACTGCAGGTAATGGAAGATTTCAACATATAGAAGGAACTTCTCCAATGATTCTAGATTTGAGCTTCGGACCCATTGCTCGTTAATCATATTCCTCAATCATGAAAAGAAAACACTATAAGAGGAGGCAGCATACAAGGTCAATTGCATGACGATGCTGCTTGGCAGCTATAAATAGTTGCACTGCCTTTTCAATTTGCTTATGTTGCATCAAGAAATCTCCACACCTATGATGCAATAAGTAAGGTGTCTCTTGAGACTTTCTCATCTTGTGATGCTTTTACACCTCAGGGATGCTAGGTCCTTCAATTCTTGCAAAAGCAGTTTCAGGATTCAGAGTGTTCATGCTATTGAATTTTTTTATCCAATTTCTCCCTCAGATTCAGCCATCATCTTTAGAAGACTTGCCATTTTCCTTCCTTTCACAGTCTTGATCAAACTTTTATCCTTGGTTCTTCTTTTCAAAAATTCATTCTATTGCCTTTGTGTAGTTCTTCATAATCAGAGAGTGCTGTAGAACTATAAGTTGGTAGGAGGAATAGATATGACAAATTTTAAAAAGGACCCACACCTTGCTAGGAGTGCAGGATCAGCTGCTTCATCAAGATCCTCAGCAATTGCCTTGAGAGCATCAAATAGTTGTGAACAGAAGCAAATATCAATAGCCCTCTCCAAGTCTCCTCCCTGCAAGAAAGAATATCAGAAAGTGCTTTCTAAGAGCCCCAGTACATTTGGAGGCTGTGAAAGGAGAAACTACTAGCTTTTCAAGTTCAATGAACTGATTACATACCTTCTGATACAACAGCACCGCTTCTGCATGCATGCCTTTTCCCTCAAAGTATTGTGCTGATGAGAGCATTGTCTCCTTTGTGCTCTAAGCCATGCAAGGACAACCATGCATGTTTTACACATCTGTATATGACAGTTTTGGAAACTGGCACCCCCTTCCTCTTATTGTTTCCAAGTTATCCCATAATGCAGCCAAGACTCCTGACTTAAAATGCCCCCACCTAGTGTATCTTGTGGTTCCTTCAAAAGTGTAGTTGGTCTTTGGAATACATGCAACTCAGTTTGCCAAGATTTACCTGTAGAGACAGGGAAAGGAGTTCTTTATCCACGCCATACTTCATTGCCATCTGAGCTGCATAGGTTGACTTCCCAGCCTTCATGAAGAAATGTATGGCCTGAGCAATTTCACCAATCTTCTCATACTGCACAAATTGTCAATTGCTTCAGTAAAGAGAGACCAATGAGGAAAAAGGAATGTGTGATCCATAGAGTACTACCATGGCACTGAGATTATGAACCTGAAACTGTAACGTATTCCCTAAGCAATGCAACATCATGAAGGTAAGCAACAAGACATGTTTGGTCTACAGAGCCAAACATTCCAGCCAAAGGTGTGCTGTCCCAAAATGCAGAATGGCTTTGACCAATGATCCCATGTCAAGTTCAGTTGGCAGACAGCCAAAAAAATGGTGCTCAACTTCCCATTTGGGAGGTTGCACAATAGTGGATCATATGTATTGTCTATAGTACCTCATGTTGTTAGTTCTTCCTCTCAATCTCATGTTAGAAAATTGCCTTAAGGAGGGATGTCAAGATTGTGTCTGACACATAGAATGTTCACACAATCAAACTTTCACTTAAGGCCAAGCTTTAAGAAATATATTTTGGAAATCCCCATGATGCCCAAGACTGCAGTGCATCTAGAATTGTAATACCTTTGTGGGTACTGGAAAAGTGTTACAAAGCACTCAATTGAGCATCAGAACTTTACATCAGAATAGTAGCACTATGTCTTTTGGTTAGCTAAACAACATTTTGAACAGTAGAGTCATACCTCACCCCCTAAATGGAAAGCAGCAGCAAGGTCAGAAGTTGAGGACACAACTTTTGCGGCAGTATCAAAGTCTTTCTGATGGCAGTATACCCGCACCAGAGAGAGGATGTCTCCTGCCTGCACCCAGCAATGAAAGATCTCAATCAAAGACCCTTCATTTCCTTCTTAGACACACTCTGATCATTCTTCTGTTTATTTATGCCACATTTAGGCTGTGAGGGTAGACATCCGCCATTGATGAGAGCAACCTGCAGAACAATCAAATGTTACATATGTGCTACGCTGAATATGCTACTTCATGCACAAGAGATATGCAGCAGCATATAGTTCAACATATATCAGTGTTTGCTTGAGTTTCTCCATAGAGACAAAGCTGAGTGACATACAGCAGTATAATACTCAATTGCTTCAGGCAGGAGTTTATTGGCTTCACAGAAACGGGCCCACCAACGCTGAAGAGCAGGATCAGAACTGTTGTCAATATAGTCTTGCAAATCCTCCACCTGCTGCACTGAGTACAGCATGCGTGGAACCTCATACCTACATCCCAAAACACCTCAAATATTAATCTTTGATAATTAGTAGTGAGTGTGCAGGATAAGTCAAAACCTTCAAAGGACTACAATTGAACAGTTTGATGCTCATTACCTATGGGTCCCAGAAAGTTCATAATGGTGAATAGCCTCCTTGATTTTCCCCACACCTTCCAAATACTTGGCATAAGCATGATGTGTGTTTCTCAGGTTGACCCGGTCATACTGTGTTGCCACTTCAACTGCTTTCTCCCACTCACCACAAGTCTGCAGAAATCATGGTTTGTTCAATGTAACAAATTCCTGAACAGTCAATATTGATTCAAAGTGAATCTAGTTGCCTTCCCCAGGGTGCACTTGCTTTACATGATCCAAAAGAACATTGATAATTTCCAATATGTATTGTCTCAAGATTTGTGTGTGTAAATGGAGAGGCAAATACCTGGTACAAGAGGTTGAGAAGATCATAGCGCTGGCAACTGGCATAAAGCTTATATGCATCATCAATTTTACCCAGTTGGATGGCAACAGCTGCCACCCTCACATTTTCCTCCTGTCAAAACACAATAAAATTCAAATTTCTGTTCTCTCCTGATAACTCTGCTCCTCCTTTCAATGGACAAAAGTTGGAAGACGGCAACTGACCAGTTCATTGTTAGCCCTGGTAACAAAAGCTGCTGCTGAAGCAGATTCCATATTGGCAAAGCAGTGGAGGGCAACATCCACATGCTTAGTCTTCATACAAGTGCCAGCTATGTTCTCCCATATTCCTTTGTCCTTGATACCACTCACGGCTTTGTAAGCTTCAGTTATGTTCCCCACGAGGGTGTTGTAAATAAAGTCCAGCAATGAAGCCCTTGTCTTTTGGTCAGCTTCCTCCTGTTAAAGACAGATATTCTCGAGTGAATTATCCCACAACTTCTTGTTGGAAATTCTCTCTTGGTCAAGCATAGAATCAGTCATAAAAGACTGGGTAGAGGTCAGAGGTGAATTCTTGAATATACTGCAAACTGCAATGCATCAAACAAGCATAAATTCTCTTAGCAAAGCAGCCTGGGACAAAAAAAATTGCAAAACCAGAAGTCTTCACAGGTCTCTGCATAGCCAGAGCTCTTAAGGATCTCAGAGCAGCATGACCCAGCATAAAGGGCACAAGCACACAAGGACAATGTACCATCCAAGAAGAAGATACATACCATGCCAATAAAATCACAAAGGGTTTTCCTGTCAAAAGAGCCTGCCATGGCCACTTCTTGTGCATCTGTCATCAGCTTTGTATGCAAGTAGACATATGGACAATACATGCCAAGGAGACTCATTCTCAAATCAGGAAGGTCCATCTGTGGAACAGTGAGACATGATGAATAACTGCAGCGGATGGCATGTTGCATCCCCAAAAATATCAATGGAAACATCTCACTACTGTCTGTTGGATCTCTGTGCATGGCTCATATTATACTGTAGCTGAAATTATTAATCTGTGCAGATGTTTTCTATTCAGGTTTGAAAACAGTCTCCATGCAGAGACTTTATAGAAACATTGATGGACATCATCACATCAGGGAAAGTCTACCAATCAGCTTTCAATGTCACCTTTCAGAAGGCTTGTTGCATGGATCGTTGTGCACATGGTATGCACATATTAGCTTCCTACTAGTCACTGGTCTCAACAAAGACAGGTAAGTGCACTCTATGGAAAATGTGGAAAAAAGGGAACCTTATCATGCTGGAGAATGCCGGTTTCAGCTGTCACAAAGAAGGTTATGACTTGCTTTGTGGCCCCCTTTTCTCCATGAATCTCATCAGCTTCATCCATCTAAGACCCAAAGAGTCCCATATAAGGGCAAGAACTGGCCTAAGCAGATTCTAGTCCCTTATAATTCCATTAGAAATCTCCAATTATCTAAAAATCTGGTCCAGATGTTCCATGAGAATAGTATTAACATAAAGTAGTCTGGCATGAGCAGCTGATGCATGTTTGACAAGCTGCAATATCTCCCATTTCACTTACTGGAATTATTTCACATGCCAATAGCTTAGACTCTTCTCCATCCCAGCAATGTGAAACAGGCCTGCTGTTTATTGTCCTATGGGCACATATATGTGGAAATCAGACATACAAATGTGAGTACCATGATCATGAAAAGCCACTTTTGCAGCAAAGATCTTGGTGAAACACATCTGGGTCATATAGAGAACAATGAGAGCACACAGGGAAATTTTTACACTTAGGTCAACAGAAGGAATCAATCAAGTGGGGGTCCATGGACATTCTTGTACCTCAGATCAAACACTAGGAACCTGTCGAGCTGAGTGTCATATACATACAAACTTGAGACCAGGCAATCATTCGCAAGAGATCCAACAAGAAAGCTCAATTTGCTCCCATCACAGTTGCATCGAAGTGATTCTATCCTTCTAATCAGCTCATTGTCGATGACTACCTGTGGAAATGCACCAAAGTTTTGTTAATTTAAACCATGACCTCACTCCAAAACCATCTGCAAGAGAGGACTCTTGGGTATCCCTCTGAGACAAGAAACAGCTGCAAGCATCCCCATTTTCAACCAAATTCTCCTGAACATCATGTCATGAATAATCAGATCCATTGTTTTAATAACCTTCCGGCCTGAACATGAACCGTGAGCCTTGACATCCTGACCATCTAGTTTCCACATTCGAATGTATCCATTTTCAGTCACCTGCAAACCAAGGTTGTCCCTTGGGTGACAATTCCAACTTGAGAAGAAACATGTGTGCTTGGATACAACAAAATGAAAGCATTCACATTCAGCACTAGTTGATGAAACCCTAATTAGAGCTGAAGATCTTCTTGACACAAAAACTAAGGACTAACCACAGCAAGAAATTGCTCACAAACATCCAACTGGATAACTTTTCCCTGAAGCTCATCCAGCATCAAAATCTGTTTGATGGCACCCTGCCACACAGTTACAAAAAATTCATTTGTATGAGATACCTGGAAACTGCTTTAAATATGCACACAAGAAATAGACTTGACATTAAGTCGCTTTCCATGAAAAGAATCCCATTAATACCTGGAGAGACAAAACCTTCACTCCAGCATCATCTGTTTGGAAAATTGACTCTTGGTGAATTGCCAAAGATGCACCTTCTGCAATTGCAAATTTGACCACATGCTGAAGCCCTGCAATGAGAACACAAAAAAAGTAGCCTGTAGTAGGATGGCTTACTGTTGGATCCTAACTAAGAATAGGAGATTTTCCACACTGCTGAGCATGCAATAACCCATTTCTAGATTCTTTTTTCAGCACACATCAGAAGGCAGTCCAGAGGTCTAGAAGGCTCTGCATGTGTGTGTTGCATTCTTAAAGCATTCAATCATCCAGATCTGTGCAGGCTAAAAGTATTCTGTTTTCAAAGCCATGATCATTTGCCATGGCTCAATGCACAAACATATTCAACATGTACACAAGGATACCAGAGTCACTGACATGATATGGAAAACCAGAGCATCACAACACATAAACAACTACAGATGTACACAATTTGAGGCAAGAATAGTTGTTGTTACCATGAGATCCAAGCTCAAAAACCTCTGCATCATTGAGCTTCCAAATCAAGAAGTGAGAGCCCCACAAGTCAACTCCCTTGATTGCTGAGATGACAGAAAGCACCTTTGTATTGTTCTATGCATGGAGAAACCCAGCCCCAACATGCAATTGACATAATATTCTTAGCCAAAATCTCCACAAGGAAACAACTTGTGGGGTCTAGAGAATCACTAAGTTCTTGCTCAAAGATCTTCTTCACAGATGACAGAAAACATATTCAAAAGTGGGAGCATCATCCTAGAAAAGCCATAGAAAAGGCATTGCAAGATCAAGAGAATAAAATCGGATTTCACAATCTTTATTTTCATTGATAACAAGAATCATGAGAGGTCTGCTCAAGATGTAATGGTATAAACGGCATGTTCAATTCGACTATGTAGTCATAGATCCACGTTTTTAGCATAGTCATGAAGCTAAATTCTGTCTGATTGCTAGATCCTTTCTTCCTTGCTTGGAGAAAATCCCAGCCAGATGGCGGAAGATGACAAACATCAAAAGAGGAACTCGCCGCACGCACAGGTGAGTGAAGAAAGGAGCAAACGGCTGCTTGATTGGAACCAACTTGAACAATGGCTGCATGGCCGCGACTCCTCTGCACCGGCGGCGCCGAAGTATTCAACATTTTTTTGGTCTGCTTTTACGAGAGTCAAAAAATGACAACCATATTCATCTTCATGTTCGACAGAGCTCCTCCTGCTCCTCCTCCTCCTCCTCAACGAGTTTGTCAAAAGAAGGTCTTGGCTTTTGCGAAGCTGTAAAATGACGTTACCTACCTGCTTACAAGCTCATGCTCTTTCTTGTTTCAACTGCTTGGTGCCAACCTAATAACTTCCTGAACTGACTTCCAGCTCCCAAAATGCTGATGTCCGTCACAAGCAGCATGGTGCTCTTCTTCCCCTCTTTCTCTCTCTCTCAAGAATTTCACACATACACACCGCTGATATTGTGTTTAGATTCATTATAGAGTATAGTAGCTCAAGGGATTTTGGTCCCTTAAGGGAAATTATGGCTACTTATATGAGTAAGAACCCTCCCACTATTGAGGAGTAAGCATAAGAACCCTCCCATTCATAAGTCTCGTGATTTACATAGTCTCCTGATTCATGATAAATTTTGCCTCATGCTTTACCAAGATCACCTCATCCTAGGCCCCTTATTTTGAGAATGCCCCCACCCTATGGCTTTACTTTACACATAGATCATACCTATTTGTTTGTTCACGTTGACAAGAAGTTGATGAATGCTTGAACACATGGTGCCAACTAATAAGGTTTGGGAACATCAAAGTCTTGAAGGAACATGCATTTAGTCTAAATGAACTGAGTGGAAGAGAATTTAAAGTGATGAACTTTGGGGATTTTTTTTTTCAGAAAATACTTTGTAGAAGTTGCACGGCCTTTTATTTTGCTGTCAAGTGGCAAAATTTTGCTCCAAAGAAAAACTCCAGGGAGAAATAATATGTTTTGATCCCAATATTCAATATTGCTCATACATGTGATAAATGGGTCAGTAAGTTCTATTCTTTAAGATCAGGAGGTTGTTGCACTTGCTTCATCATGACAAAAGATTCCATTGATTGTCCATTGTTTAAATTCATAAAGGTCGTTTCCAAGTTTATGTTTCAATTGATAGGAGTGATTTTCTCCTAAACTTTGTTTTTCAAATTACAATTTGACTGATATCAATGGCCGTTTCACCTCTATCTATCTACCATAGTACTACTATATATACCTCACCGAGAAGGTCATTCAAGTCAGAGTTTTGATCTCTCTTGGTGAAAAGTATGCAGAGCAGAAATTCTAAGTTCTTATCGTATAAGGCAAATAGTAAGTTAATTCTTCTCTGGAAAAGCAACAATGTCTGCTTAATAAGACACAATTGCAACATCGAATGTGAATGTAACAGGAAATTTACATACAAAGGAACCAATGATAAGTTGATGTTGAATGTGAACTTTATTAGAATCTTCTCAACCTACAAAGGGGGCACACATTAGTTTAAAAAAACAAAGCACCAAAAGCAAAAGCAAAGTGTGCAAAGTCAAATTTAAAAATTGGAATTAAAATAAAACATGATAAGCAAAAGCAAAATGCAGTGAATTAAAGCAAAGTACAAAAAATCAAACACAAGGAAATCAAAAAAAAATTAAATAAATAAACAAAAGAGCAAAGTAGTGTGTCCATGATACAACATACACACTTTTTGTCAAAATTGTTTAGTACAAATAATAACAAAAGTAATAACACATAAAATGTCACTCACTTTGAATTCTCTTAAATATCAGATATGGTTTATTTGGCCCTTACAAATAAGACAACATGAACATGCAATTAATTCATTTTTTCTTTTATGTAATTATACACTAATAATTTAATAAAAGCTATTTGAAACACCTTGTTTAATAATAATTTATCGTTTTTCATTAATATAAATTTTTCATTCTATCTTTTTAAAATGATTAAAATATATATTTACTCAATTACATCTTTAATGGGAGATCATTTTATAACTTCAAAAAATCATAATCATCAACATTATCATAACATAATGTATTATTAAACATTTATTTATCATCTAATATGAACATCATTACTTTAAAACAAACTTAAAGTTTTCACAAAAGAATTTATTCTAATGGTTGTCTTTTTGTATGTCCAAAATTTTATGGACAATTGTTTTTTAAACTAATATTTCTTAATTAAATTATAGTCTTTGTGATAAGGTGTTGCAAGTTAAAAATGTCCTTTAATCAACTATTGAGTTGTTCAAATGTGCATTAATGTTATAACATAATGAAAGTTTATGATGTGATCCATCTTTAATTTCATATTTTTACCATAAAATCTTTTCCAAATACCTAGAAAGCCACCTCAAAAATGTGTTGTAATAAAAACTGCAACATTGTGACTCCTTTTTGTTTACATTATAAAATGAAAACACCCAAAATTGAATTGGTGCAAACAATAAAATTTGATCACATGACAAGGAACTAAAGTAAAGCATGAAAGGCTAAAGTAGAATGCCAGCAGCACAACATGAATAGTAGAACACAAGCTACAAAGTGTGAATAGAGATCAACAAGATTGAAAAAAAGAACAAACAAAAAAAAAAAAAAGAGAGAAAAAAATGAATAAACTATGAACTAACAAAGAGAGCAAGAGCAAAATGAAAACAAATACTAGGATGTAAGAGAGCAAATGTAAGTTCAAATTGCAAACTGAAAATCAAAGTGGGGCCTAAGGTTTCTAACTCTCATTTGATTTTCAAGGGGGGAAGCATCTTTGCAAGACATTGATTAGGCATCACCACAAACTTTAAACTTCACTAGAAACCTTAACCGAAAACCCTAGACCTAGAACCTAGGTATTATCCTAGACCTTTCGCCTTAAAAATTGAACTTGAGTTTCCACATTTTGTATTATTTGAATATTAGAAATGTGAATGTTATCACCTCACCCGATTCTTGCCCACTAAAAAACAAACAAGCTAGATATCAAGGTGAGTAGCATGAGTTTTGATAAATTTGCCAATCTTTTTAGTGAGAATTAGCTTGAAACCTTTGATAATTGTCACCCAATTTGTGCTATTTACTTAACACTAGTTAAGTCAACATTGGTTTAAATACAACAATATTAACATAGTGAGTCTTATGGATTTGAAGATTTTTATTTTCAATTCAAAATAAGAAAAAAAGAATGTATGATAAAGCTACCTAAGGTGAAAGCATTTCCAAATATCATTTCATCCTAGGATCTACATTGTGGGAACGGTTTTCATTGGTGGGCTTTACCCATGGCAGAGCACAAAGCAAACATCATCATGAACTTAATTCTAATGATGAATAATGAAAGTTGGTATGTGGGGAAATTTTTAAAATTCTTCCTATGATCATGCATGGACCATTCAAAGACAATTTAAAAAATAACTACCTCGTTTTTAAGCCTAACTACTTCAATTTTTTCTTAATAACTATTTCTTTTTCTTATGGCACATACACACTTGATGTTAGGGGAAAAATGTTTAGAAGTGCTAACAACTACTTAACAAAACCCTAATTTGTACCATAAGCATTTTTTTTACTAGCCATTAAAAAAAGTCTACTTACTTCAAAGTTAATCTACCACCAAAAACCAAAACATGTACACCAAGAGGTACCTTACTTGTCAAGAACTTTGTGTTGCCAAGGTGATGGTTCACCATCTACACTTGTCAAAAAGGTAAGCTGATGGCAAAATTATGATTACATCTCTACTCCCAACTCCAAAAGAAGCATGCTCTTGTGAATGTTTGCTACAAGTTTCTCCACATGCGCCAAGCTTGTCAATTGTTTATTATGTACATCTTCATTCCATCGATTGATGATGTTCATGGGTTCTACAACGCTTACAAATCTTTGGATTTCCTTCTTGCAATGTTGTCATGAAGAAACTTCATGGCATGGTGATGCTTGTGTTCTTCTTAAACATTGTTTGTCAAACTTGAGGTGCACTTGATTCTTCATTTCAATGGTACTTTTTTACTACAAATTTTCTTCATCTTTGTTCCTTTTTTGCCTCAAAATCTTCCCAATGAACTTTGGAATGTTTAGGTAAGGTTCAATACACTTTCATTTTTCCAATTTTTTTTGTCATGTTTTTTTTACATTGTCCTCTTGAATTCTTTAATTAGGTCTAGGTCTTATGCATTGAATTATTGTGATGGTTGCTGAAATTCAACATTGAACTCTAAATCTAAGGAGGAAAGACAAGTTCCAACTTTTCAATAGATTCATTTGAAGTTTTTTAATCTTAAGTTTTCTCTATCAATTTTGTTGCTCCTTTTTTTTTCTTCATTATGATAATAGATTTGGATCTTGTTGATGGGTTTTTGACAATAGTGGTTGTTTTGTTAATCAATGTGATGAAGGTGCTATGTGAAGTTGATGGGCACAAAAGTGTTATGTGCAAGTTGCTAAGCAATGAAACATAAACAAGAGTGTCAACGTGAACATCATGCACACACTGAAAATTTTCTTAACTTCAAATTTTCTGGCCTTTTTCAACAAATAAGCTACCACAAGCTTTTACAAAAAAAATGTTAAAACATTGGTGTTAATTTAAAACTCAATGTTAATGTAACTCTAGCTCTTAACACTCTTGCCATGTGTACATGCCATGTCACTGCTTGATCTTAGAATAACATTATGTGTAAACACAATATATCTTACATTTTACTTACATTTTTTTGAACATTCACTTATCAACACTTTAACTTTATGTGTGTATGTACCATTATTAATTTTCTTAATAATTATTTCTCACCTTTCCTAAAATTACCTCCATTTTATAACTATCTCACTTTTTTCCCCTATCCACCAACATGGATATGAAAAAACAAATTAACATCTTTTTTTTTTCATGTCCATGAAATATATATTAGTTAAAATTAAAATTTGACATTGACATAAATAATGATGAATTACTGAACATCATATGAAAACATACGAAAAAAAATAAAATAGTTGATTGTCACTGGTAGTGAACAACAGCACGGAGCTGAAATGGAGTTAAACATATATAAATCAAAATGCATAGGAGGGGAAGGCTTTTACATGTATTCCTTAAAGAACTTAAACATTCATAGATTGCAAGGTATAGGAATGGAGGGCATAATTTCGTTCTCACTCTTAAAGTAAGAGGTGTAAGATACCTTGCCTTTTCTATGAAGGAAATTCATGCATTTAAGGTAGGGCCCACATACCAATAGGAATTTCTGGGAGTACTGCTTTACATTGTTGAGAATGTGTGAATTGTGAACCGCTAGAGCTCTGCTGCCTCTTGCTTGTGCAATTATGCCACTTTGTCTTATAAACTCAACCAGGTTCTTCATAAAAGTTATGTATTTCTTCCTACCATTCTGAAAACTTGAAAAGTTTATAGCACATATTTGAGTGTGCTTGTAAAGTAACCCTGTCTTCACCCTGTCTTTGGGCGTCCTTTCAACCCCTATCCCCTCTTTCAGTGGTATCCCGAAAGTAAAGACATTTTATTAAATCTCAGTATGAAATGCTGCAACTCAGCACAAAATACTGAAACTCGGCATTTAATGCACAAGGTTCGAGATCAATTATAGTAGTTGCACAATTAGGAGCAGTGAAAATATATGTAGCAGCAGAGGAGGCGCACAGGAAAAAGGAAAGACAGGATGAAACTCAGTTTACCACCAAAATTGATGGTTTTCTGAGTGTCATCCCCCATTGAAAGCTAATGTACTTTTTAGCAGGTTTTTTTTTAATCTCACCCTGTGTATGACCAAACTCAGGGTTCTGGTGCTGTGTTTCTCTCACTTTGCGGATAACTCTATTGAATTAGTCATCTTATTTCAAACGTTGGCAAGGGTGATTACAAGAAATTTTGTAACCTGAAAACTGTTCCCTGAAGATGCAATCAATGTTGTACACTGACAAACACTGGAAGACCCCACCGAGAGAAATGTTGTGTCTTATACCCTTGTAGAAATTCATATCGCCACTAGTCACAGATCCTGTATAGCATTCTGTCTCCACCATTCGACTTGAATTAATGTTGAGATCATTCAATATGAACCTGGATTCATTTCTATTGAATAAGAAACAGGTTAGTGAGCAAGTTGAGCAAATTGAAGTTATGAGGTTGGAAGTGTGGACTTACATGTGAACTTTAGACTGAAAAAAAACTCCCAAAACTCACAAGATTTGAGCAAGATTTGGGCCGAAACCTCTTGCAGGTCTAATTGGCAACAGGAAGAAAAATCATTACTTTCTCCTATGACCATGAAATCACACAAACTTTATTGCTTTAGATCAAGCATGAAATGACGACATAAAAAATGAAATGTAAGGATAATCCTTCCTGTGATTCATGAAACTTCAGACTTAGCCAAGAAAATGTACATTCAAGATGGCAATTTGTCTGTAGTACAATCCATCAGCCACATCCCAGACTATGAGCCCAGCAGAAGAAAGACACATGACACCATGGAAGGTTGTGGTGTACTTCAGAAGAAAATGTTGGAATTACAACTACGGGCTAGATCCAATTTAGGAAAGGAACATCCATTTAGTATATGTCACAAATTACAATACTCTCATACCAGCACAGATCCACCTTACACTGCACCAGGTGCTCTATAGAGGACAAAGCAAAATCTTGAAATGTAAAGAGGAATATTGTAAACAGCTTCTTAAGACTTGCACACAAAAAAACACCTAGATGTCACAATCAACATGCAAGCTCTATTAGGGTAATCATACAGCAAGCCAGCAATTGTGGACACATTCTCCAACATCTGCTACTTGTGCATGGACCTCTTTCGAATGCTTACTTTCTTGCAAGAAATCCAACCACAATTATGGTTTTCTCTGTGATGAAACATCTTGAACCTTATCACTAAGGAACTGGTGAATTGGAAATCCTCAACTCAGAAATGCCACATTACAATACATTACATACTCAGGTCCATAGCAAGAATTACAGAGCCACATTACACTACAGCAGGGAATGTTTAGATAGCAAGATAAAACTTCCATTTCAGCAGCCAATGATTTCTGTGCGAATGAGGTTATGCACAGAAGACATTTGTTTCTTTGGGGAAAGGCATGCATTAGAAGTTCAGAGATCGACACTTTCACAAGAGATGTTTAAGAGAATTGTGGACAGAACATAAATGTCAAGTCTAGCATAGTCACAGTCACTTTGCTGATTGCTACCTGCATCTTCTCACAATCCTTCTGACAGCAATCGACCATTCCTCAAATGTTCAACAACTTTTCACAATTCCTTCTGTAACCCACTACCTGTTCAACATCTTCTTCAACCTAACTAGAGACCCAGCTAAAACCTGGAGCAATATGCTTGCCTGCCTGCTGTGAGGACAACGGAATTGCTGGCTCTTGAAGTTACTGGGTAAAAGAGAGAACAATTCTGTCCTCCTGCAGTTCTTTAAAGGCCAGAGTAGAACTTCTCATTGCCAGCCTCCTTTCTTGACCTAAAACCTTGGCCCTGAATAAGCTGATCCGTGAGAACTGCAGACCAAGATGAATCATGAAAGAGCAGGAATGATTGTAGCAGATCCCTACGAAAACGATCACGGCAGGCACATCTCTTCGTCTTCTACTATAAAATCTCGTCTTGTGGCAGCTGATGACAGCGGACTTGCAGTTCGTCTGAATGTCGGCGTCTCGACAGCTTCGACCGAGATTTTTCTCTAATTTCTTATCTCTTGGTGAATTTTTGGTGAATGAGGTCCAAGAGTTTGGGCGTTTGTTGTTGATGGTCGGCGGGATTTTTCTCTCATTTCTACAATAATCCTTGCTAAATGAAGAAGGGTTTGCAGCTAGCTAGCACCCAACAATGCAACAAGGAAAAGAAAGGAAAGCGGCACAAGTGACAAGAGACGTAAGGGTTTAAGCACCCAGAATCGTGCTGCTCCTCTTGTCCTAGCCAATTCAACCACAAGAAGTACGTACATCGGACACAGCCAAGGCCGCGTATTCGAGCTCATGAATGTCACAAGATGAAATGATTTTACGCAACTTACGAATATGATCGTGAACCATGAGGAACAAGCTTATAATATTACTCGCGGATTGTTTGCAACGATATGACAAGATCCACTACATCTGCACAGTAATTACATGTAGTTGCAGCATCTCGATTCTTACCGGCAAAACACGAAGATACAAAAGTAGCGAGGACTTAGGAGATCAAGAGCATCGAAAGAATCACACCATGCATTTGACTAGTTAATCCGAGAGATCCAGCAACAGTAATCATGAATGCAAACGGCTGAATGAAATCCAGAATTTGTTGCCAAACTTTATTAATTGCGAGAACATCACATGATCAGGAAAATCAGCTAACTACAATCGTGATTTCACTTCCAAAAGCCCATAAGCTGCATCTGGCTCCTCTTATAGATGAAACAACATCAACAAGATGTGCAATCAACAGGCTGGAGTACGCAGCAACATGCTACAACAGGATCTAGCTAGGTTGGATCCTTTTCTCATTGAGATTCGAGAATCTGATCATTGATTAGTCGGACAGTGGACTAGCTCGAAATCTCGAAAGATCTAGTAACTACAATACGTTGTTCTCGGCCGCGTAACGTACTGCATGATGCCAGTGAGTATCGGCATCGATCAAGCTGCTGCTGCGATGACAGGAAATGCAACAAGTTCGCCCTTCTGGCAACTGCCTGCTGAGCCGCTGATGAAAAACAATGTGGTTGGGATCGTCAACTCATATGCGTGAGGCCCGTTTATCCATGATGAGATGGGGTTCCACACATTGCACATGTTGTAGTCGTTCTCATTCACCAGCAACAC
>Ga0116227_10005174_pt1 | contig 27769 bp, 21 predicted proteins | sample S1TSphgellanicum_FD_89693 | JGI IMG/M metagenome (GOLD analysis project Ga0116227, IMG submission 89693) | Host-associated microbial communities from peat moss isolated from Minnesota, USA - S1T2_Fb - Sphagnum magellanicum MG | ecosystem: Host-associated > Plants > Peat moss > Unclassified...
AAGCACCTAATCTGATAATCGAACTTCAACTTTTCCAATTTGAAGTTCTTTTCTTGCAATTTTAATTTATTTACTTTATTTGGATTATCTACGTACCTAGAATATAACCAAGTACCCCTCATCACAGTAGACATGCCTATCCTACTATCAGCTACTAAGTTCAATTAATAAGAATTAAAAGTTCTTATATCGTTTTCCATTTGTTTGTTAAATTTTGCATTCTCTACTTGTTGTCAATGAAAATTTTGTTTTATTATTGATTATTCCTTCAAAAAACAAGTTTGTTTGACCTTGTCCTAGGATGATGACTATATTTTGATTCATATGCTTCTCTTTCGTTTTCATCTTTCATTCATAATTTAAATATGATTTATTATTTAATTTACTAAAAAATTGATCATCAAGCTCATAGATCTTTATGAACTCTTTCACAAGGTCTCCAAAACAATGGTATTGCATCATTAAAAACACCATAATAAATTTGTAGAACCCATCATACATATAATGGGTTATGAATAATTAATTTGTGTTTTGTACCTTGATCATATGAAATGTTAAACATGTTATATTATAAGATAGTATGAATCGGTGTCAAATTAAGTTTCTTGTTATGTTTCTATTGTTCCATTTGTGTAGCATGAATTAGTTGAAGATTGAACTTGCATTAACCAAATTTAGTACAAGTAATATTGATTATCAATGTTATTTAATCCTAGAATTTCATATGTCTAAATTGTAACATAAATTGCATTAGTCAACAAATTTGATAACATTACTTATATAATCTTATATATTAAAGCAACAGTGGTGTCTATCTGTCTGTGTGGGCAGTGCCTAGAAAATTCTTCTAGTCACTGCCCGTTCCCTGTGGGGCTTCCCCAGATGTAACTGACTCCAGAGAAAAAAGAAATCAGGGGCAGTCTGATTTTTTGAGGCGCTTCCCCAGATGTAACTTCCCAAGATGTAACTGACTCTAGAGAAAAAAGAAATCAAGGGCAGTCTGATTTTTTGAGGCAAAAGATTTGGTAGACCAAAAAAAAAAAATTTAGGCCTTGGACAGCCCAGAATCTTTTTTTTTTATATATATATTGACCAAGACTACCTTTTTTTTCTTTTAGCTACTGTCCGTCCCGATTAAGGGGACAGATGAAATGTTCGTCCGGCTTGATGACGGGACGGATTTAGGGGAAGACCAGAAAAAAAATATTTAGGCCTTGGACAACCCAGAATCAATTTTTTTTTTTTGGTATTGACCAAGACTACCTTTTTTTTCTTTTAGCTACTGTCCGTCCCAATTAAGGGGATGGATGAAATATCCGTTCGGCTCGATGACGGGACAGATTTTGGGGAAGCTTTTTTTCTTTTAGCTACTGTCCGTCCCAATTAAGGGGATGGATGAAATGTCCGTCCGGCTGGATGATCACAAAATAATAAAAAAAATTAAAAACACATAAAAATAAAAAAATAAAAAACTAAAACGCGAACCAAGTTTAAAGAAACCGGGGGACTTCACAATGGCCGAAGGTCACGGGCACCCACTAGTGAAGTTGATTTGCTAAAACATATTGAGGTCACTGGTCATTAGTCTTGCATGTCCCAAATCACCATGCAAGTATTCTACTTTTGAAAGAGCAATTTTGATTTCCTTTTCAACTCCATGCATATTAAAATTAAAAGTTCAATGAATAAATGGTATTGAAATTTGGTGCAAACAAATAATTATAATTGGTTGAAATATGTGCCTACTAAAAAACTAAATAATAATAGGGTGGAGAAAAATAAAATTCCCTCGTCTAATGCCCCCACAAAAAAATATTGTTTAACATAGGTAGTCTAGAATCTTTACAATTAATGTCCCCCTTGAGAGTATATATGTATAAACCTATTGAATGAGAAAATATAGTAAACAAAATAGTCCATGACCCAATACATGGACAATTGCACTTGGGGTTAGTTAGGGCAATTGGTGAATTTTACATGTGTGAACAATCATATCTAAAAACAAATAAATATAAGCTCATCTAGCATTTTCATTAATCCAAAATCTAGCATTTTTTTTCATCCAAAATCTAGCATTTTTGTAAATATCCAAAAACTCTTAACATTTACTTAAAATTTTAGATTCTTATTTGACCAACATAAATGAATTAGGCCAAGGAACACAAGCTTGACCTTTTGTTATTCCATAATGGGTCACCTTTAAAGGAGAGGGGGGATTGTGAAATGATGAAAATATAGTTTGGAGGAAATTGAAGGTATGTTAAATGTTTATGCAATTTTAGGTTTAGCAATGAAATATTTGACTATTTTTGTTATAATTTGTTTCATAGGAGATACAAAAAAAATTATAATCATCTTTTAAAAACTATCACATTTTGCATCATAATTTTCTTACACATTGAAACAAAATTTTATGTTTTGCATATTTGTTACACTGGTTGTCTTTTTATATTTGTTCAAGGCCATTGCCATGATCATCTTCAACTATGTATATATATATATATATATAAATAAAATTTAATGGCCATTACCAAATAAATCAATCCATCTATTGATTTGGTGGATAGTTGAAAACAACCTTTTACTAAACTACCACCTCCAAAATATTATTGGCATTAACAAACTTCCTAATTGATCTATAGTGCAAAGGCAAATTGAAAATATTACATCATCAAGCATCTTGCAACTTTTGGATAACACGACTACATCACAAAGTCATCTCTTTAACTATTTTGATGATAGCGTTGTAGGGATGAATGAAAAAGTTGAAGTTAGATGAATGAAATGTTGTGCACATTTGCAACTTTGCATCCAAGTATGTTTGTTTTAAACCATTTTAGGTTACTTATATATCTAGGTTAGGCTAGTTATTACAGAGGTATACATAGATCTATATTAAACTACTTGGTATACCTAATTATATATACTTAGTTTAAATATGTAGGTGGTATAAATTAAACTATTTGCTTAAATAGCCTAGTTTAAGTAAGTTTAACCTTTGTGTCATGTGGCCTAGGTCTAAGTTTAACCTTAAGTGACATAGGTTTAAACATAAATGTGTTGTGGTCTATGTGATTTAGGCTTAAGTGTCATGTGGCCTAGTGATATAGGGTTAACCTAAGTGTCATTTGGCCTAGCCTATGCACCTCTAATACTCTAGACCCAACATCCCTGGAGTGATTCTTAATGAAGGTTGTTTAGTGAAAGCAATAAAACACCAAAAAAACACAATTTTAATGGATTATTGGGGGGGAAGGTAGCCCTACTTTCTAACTAAAAACACCAAAAAATGAATAAAAACAATTGCAAGTTGAAATTTCAATCATATATCATAGTGAAGGCATGAAGGTAGCTACCTTCCAACTTGCCCTTGATACCTCTACAATATTGAACTGGTCCTAAAGGCTAATTATTTTTCTATAGCTATTACCAACCTATTCCATTTTTGTTGCCCTCTTGGTTTTGCTATAGCTACCATCCAATGGTTTGGACATATTAATTAAAACTTAGATATAATTAAGATTAAGATGAGAACTACAATATTTTACATTCATAATTTAAAATGAACTACTTGAAAAAAGGGAAGTATAGAAAAGCCCTTAAAACATCAAAAAACCAAATGTACAAACTACCTCTCCTTGCATTTAAAAAATCCATCTCCTTGTATTGCAACTTTTCAAGGGGTACAACCTTTTCATCTTCCCCTTGGATCCTCTAAGATTACTCACACACACATAAAACAAGGAAGAGAAAATTCCATAACTTAAAATGTAGAATCAAAAACCCAAAAAAATCTCCCCCATAAGCCACAAATGCCTCATCCTCTACTACAATTTAAGCCTTTATTTCAATTCCTCCACAAACACCCAATTAGTGGCAAATCACTTGCCCATTATCCTATCATCAAATACTAACTACCAAGTAGCTTCATATCCTCTTTCGTAGAAGATGAAAATGTAACCTACCTTTAATAATTAGGAAATTATTAGGAGGCACATGGACAAGGATAGCTAGATTAAGATATTTGTCCCCTTAATAGCGCCACATAAATTATTTGAGTAGTCTTAAAATAGGTGGCCTAGGTCAAGGCCTAACCTATGTGACATGTGGCATGGCTTAGGTTTAAGGTTTAAATCTAGTTTCTATGTGGCATGAATGGTATAGGCATAGGTGCCACATGGCCTAAATGGTCTAAACGTAGGTGGCATGTGGCATATGTGGTATAAGCGTAGGTGGCATGCAACTTATGTGGTCTAGGCCTTAATGGCACCTTACTTAGCCTAAGTGCCACATAAGTTACATTAATTAATAGGTTAGGTTAAAAAATAGGTTGTAAGTTAAGTTAATAAATAGTAGATTAGGCTAGGTAGCTAGCGAAATAGATATTAATAGGTAGTGGCAATGACTAAATTGCAATTGGGTTGCAAACATGTTGCAATAGTGTTTATCCCATATTGTTTGTTTTCCATTTCATAAAGTACTAAGACCTAACATAGTGCCACATAATCTACATGGGCTATGTCATGCTGAGTTTAACTTATGTGGCTTATGTTTAAGAGCCATGTGACCTAACTTAGCCCTTCATATCAATGGCTTAGCCCACGGATGTGAATGCACCATATGCCATTGAATTACTAGTTGAAGTTTTTGCTTGGCTTAGTTGCAACATAATCAAACTTAAAATTGGAAAGTTGATGATGTCATGCAAGGTGAACAAATGAAATTCATATACCTTAAAGTTACAATTGAAATTGACCCTTAACTATGATAATAAATGTCATTTGTAACTAAAGTGCCTTAAAGTGAATATTGTTGCGGTGTTTACACATGGCTAATGTTTGTAATTAAAATGTGATTTTCAATTTGCACTTGTTGACTTTGATGGTTTTCAATTGTGAATAATATATTTTAGTTGCAATTTATTTATTTTTTGATTTGGTTTGTTTTTTTCAATTACAAATTGTAGTTGCAAATGTGCAGTTTTCCTCCTATTGTTTTTCAAATCCATCATTGTGATCATCTTTGTTTGAGGCCAACAAACGACAATCGATTGTTGGGGTTGTCTTCATGTGTTCGTTGAAGGCAATTTCTAGTTTGACTTGTAAACAATGGATCCATTGAAATTGTTTCAAAACTTCAAGTTTTTATTCTTAATTTTTAGGACTAGTCCTCCATCCCTAGGAGGAGAGTGTTGTCATGGTTGATGCTCATCCCAACCTAATACACTAAGACCTCTTGTAATCCTTTCTAACTTGTCCCCTTGCACACTTAAGTATAAAGAATGGGTTTTGTAGTACATGTGCAATTTTTGACAAAAGTAACCTAAGCTTTTGGAAAGTGGGCTTGTTGTCATAAAACCAAAGAAGAGGAATATGAAAAGTGAGTGGGAAATTACCCTGTGTACCAAGATGTTCTCAATTTTGTTGGTCAAAAGTTGTGTGAGTGGTAGGTGGGTGGTTACAAATGTTGCACTACAAATGGGCATGAAATTGAAAATAGGGAGAAGCTTTTAGTTTTAACGCTTTATTCATTAATCAAACTTAAGTAGGAAGGAGGTGAAAAGGCAATGTATGGACATGTTGTGGGTGACTATTATTTTAATTTTGATTCTTTCCATGTGAATAATGAAAGGATTTGTAGGCCAAATTGAACTCAAAGGAACCAACAACATTCTGAAATAAACAAATTTCAAATCATTTTGAAATCTTTTTGCTTGAAAAAAAGTCATATAAAAGAATATTTTAATGATTTTTTTTGCAACTTGTTATTAAATATGAATGTATTGCATTAATATATCATATGTTATGATTTAATCAAATTATTGGATATATATGAATTTTCAAAAGTGTGCATATTGGTGTTTCGTCTTTAAAAAATATCACAAATTCAATTCATGCATGTGGTAAAAGACTTTTGAAAATTTCAAACACATTTAAACTAAATTTTCACTACATTGCACACTATTAGTAATAATGTTTTCACAATTGAAAGTAAAATTGGTTAGGATTTCAAAAAAGTCATTATGAAATACATAATATAATGATTGGTTAAATTTCAATAAAATTTGATTTTAATTTATGCAAATTTTCAAAATCCTTTTCAACTTAACCTTATATTCTACACCCTTGACAAATTGACCCTTGACCTTTATCATGATACCCATTATCATACATAAGCTTATCATCACATGTAAATTGTAATTGCATATCCTAAACCTTGATCCCTTCTCACCATCATTTAACTCTAATACTTTAAGCTTCAATTCATCACACATATATCATATTTTGCACAAATACATAATCAAAATTAACCATTGTTCAATGAAGACATCAATGCATAATTTAATGAATGAAATTATCATTGAATATTTGAAGCCACAAATAATTAAAGTACCAACTACTTTTCTATCAACAAATAATTTTATGATTGAAATTAATATGATTTATATAGTCTTTCATTAAAGTTCGATGCATTCCAAGTCATAAAAAGGAACCAATCCAAACGTAATAACTAATTTCACAAAATTTAAGGGTAACAAAATAAAATGAGATTTATTCTTTTATTTGAATAAAATTTCATGTTGTACAATTCATACATATTGAAATTGAATATTTTGTTAGGGTCCATTCAAGGTTAGGGTACCAAAAAAGGAAAAAAATACTTGACTTTTTAAAGTTACTTTTTACAATTAACATTCACATGAAACAAACTTAGGTGAGAAAAATTGAATAGTCCAATATAAGATAATTCATGTGTTAGTAGTGATTTTTCACATTCATATATAATTGTGTATGAATATTTTGATTTAATGCTAAAAATGTAGAAAATCCCAAAATGAGTTTCAATGAACAACTAAACATGTTTTTTGGCAAGATTATTTCTTACACATGTGACTTGCATCTAAAGCTATATATTTTGAACCCATTGAACATAATTATTTTATCAAATAGTTTTTAAAATGAGTTCTTTGCCTAAGGTTGTGCAAGAACTTCAAAATAAGGTTATGATGAGTTCCTTGAGTTCAATTCACAAATGTGTTACACTACACAAACCAATGTTGAACATTATTAGGTTGATGCCCAATACTAGTGAAACTACCAAAATCACACACATGAAAATATGCACACAAATATTTCATATTACAAAATTCTTTCATTCACAAAATGTAAGAATCCAAGTTCAAAATGAACACAAAGAAATCACAAACTTAATGTTTACAATGCCTCGTACTCCTTGGGTGTGTTTTCAAATCTAAACATGAGAAATGAAATTCCAAAACTATAGATTGAGTATAAACCCTCCAAACACACAAAATAATTGAAATAATGTTCACATAGTGCCACCAATTTAATACAAAATTCAAAACATTTCCCCAATGGTCTGAATAAAACCCAATTTGAACAAGGTTTGATCCCCAAACCTTGATCCAAATATTTAAAACAATTTGAATTTTACAAGACCCAAATTGAGAGTTCCATATTGGAACTTGAGAATCATGGAAGGGTCTCCCTTTCACTCCCACACTTCCACTTCATGTGAGGTGTATTTGTATTCACTCCATGTTTCAATCTCTTACACAACGATTTTTTGTTTTGGTTTCATCTTGAGAATTGGTCACACACCTTAGGTAGAAATTAAGGTAACAACATTTCAAAGTTTTCCCCCACAAACTAAAATGACTATAGGGTGTCGAAAACATTAACTAAACACTTAACATGTTTTTTCTTCGTTTCTTTTACTTGTTTATCTTGAACTCACTAAACTTTGTATCTCCTTCCTCCCGTAGTTGTAGAAAATATTTCTTGCCAAGTTGGCTTAACAAGCTCAGATCTTCTTTAACAAGCTTGCATCTTGCATGTAAAAATAATTATTTGATAACAAAAGTGAGTTTCCACCCACAAAAAACACATTAAAAAAGTTCAAAATGGTTGCAATGTATATTGCACCCTTTAGCATAAAAATTAAAACTATCATATATGGTAAAGGTAGTAAATTTAACCTTACCTAAAAAATTGCCAACCTATTTTGATGTTAGAGTGATTCCTTTAATTACAATATAAACAAGCCCATGGTTTGGAATTTTTTTCTTGAAATTTTTTGCCCTAAAATATTATCCCAACTTGGTTAGCATGCTCTCCAATTTGCTTTCAGTTATTCACAATCTCTTGGCCACAATGAACCCAGGATGGATGCTAAGTGGTCAGGAAACAGTTTTCTGTTGGGTTCCAGTTCCCTCCTAGTTAACCATGGTGGTTAGCTCAGCTGCTTTTTCTAACTACCTATTTATTTACTAACAACTCACAAGCAGGTCATTAGCAGGTAGGTAGTAAAAACAACCCTTACCTATGTATAAATCTTCTACCTACCTAGTAAGTACCTATTTTCTTACCTATCTACCTATTTTCTTACCTAGATAGGTAATGAGACCTATTTCCTACAAGAATTGGTTACCAAGGTTAAACCAAATATTACTTAACTCAGTTGATGTTCATCCACAAGTGAGTAATAATAGGCATCCAATGGATGGTGCACTAGTGGTGGGTGTTGGTTAAATCTTCAGCCATGGATGGATAGCCTCTTTCTTCTTCCTTGGATTAATAATAATGGCTAGCAGCTCATACTACTCAAGTTAAAAACCAATCATGGTTTGGCTCATAATTTTGTTGCAAAAAGGTTTTGTTGGCCTAACATATATCATTGCTTTAACTTATATTCTTTACTCCAATGATTTACTTTTGGCACAAATTATATTTCATTTAAAGAAACATTTATTACTTTCTTTGGGCATATGTGTCCTTCATATTAAGGTGCATTCACACTTGATGCTAAGTCAGTGTTAAATGAAAATCTAGGTGGCATCATCCTAGGTGGCACCCAATGTTAAATTGAGTTATAGCTTAATGTTAAATGAATGTTTGTTTAAGCTTAATTTAAGCTTAAACATTAAAAAATTCATGGTGACTAGGTTTAAGTCCTGAATGGCTAGCATGGTGTTAGGGGACTCAACACTAGAGTCCCTAACGTCAAGTGTGAATGCACACCTTTAGTAAGTCTTTTTATGAGGACTTTAAGATTTGCCAAAATTTGTCATTTTCTTGACCCAAAAAAATTGATATTTTTTGGGGAAAGTTTTTTTTTTCAAGTGTTAATTCCGATATTTTTGCTAAATTTCTGGAAAAATTCGCCAAATTTTCGGTGTAAAAGAAATTGGGGGAAAAAAGAAAGAAAAAAAGAACCCTGCTAGTGATGGAATTAGATTACCTACCCTGTCACAAATTTATAAAAATTAATAATTAGTTTCAAAAGATATCCAAAAAAAAAAAGAAAAAGTCCACTTGCATTGAGTTCTAAAACCTATAATTGTCTTTCAAGGGAAAATAAGCACATTTGAAATTAAAAAAAAAATTCTGTTCTAGTCAAATTGCTTTTATTTAAGTGATTATTGACACATCTACCTTGAAATTAATTTCTTGACAATAAATCTTATTCTAACAAGTATCTTAAGAAGACAAAAGAAGAATTATGGAAATTCAATATATTTTACCATGCAAAAATTATAATCTTCAAAAAAGTCCTCTAAAACAAAACCAATATCCTTCAAGATATCATAACTTCAGAACTAATCTCAAGTTTCAACACAACCCAAAATATCATCTTTCAAAAATCCAAGTTCAAAAATAGACCTATTATTATTATTATTATTACCTAGGGGCCAAAATCCTTAAGCTACTATACTCTATAATGAATCTAAATACAATATCCTTGCCATGGTATGTAATGCCAATAATTTTATTTTATTTTTGATAATCTTGCTTGTCAATAATGAGAAAAAGGAACTTGATGTGGCCAATTTTACTAAGAAAAATAAAATAAAATAAAATTTCAAGCCTCACATTGACAAAGCTTCAAGGTTAAGTTCATGGGTTTCTTAGTGTAGGGTTAAGCCTGAGGCAGTCACTGGCCTTTTTCAGAATAAGGACCCATGCAAGGTGGAGCTGAATGTGGACGAACGACATTCCTATATTTGGTTTTCAGTGTTTAGCCATAAATATAGAAGGTTGATTATATGCATCTGGTTTATAGCCAGATTTGATTAAATCTTCGTAGGTTTAATCGCCATTTTTCTAGTTCCTCCTATGGATGATCGCCATTTAGGCTACATTAAAAAAAACCCTGCTCGTGGACTACTCTTTGAACACGCAGAAGGGCAGACGAGCTTGCTCGCAGTGCGCGCGCGCGCGAGAGAGAGAAAAGAGAGAGGGGTGGAGCAAGCAAGCACGCATGCAAGTTGTTAGAATGGGCGACGTGATAGAACAGGCGGAGATTGGACCAGGAGACGAAGAGCTAGATGCGGCGTTGGAGATGGAATTGGCAGCTTCTTTTCTCAAGCATCCCTCCGTGTCGCTTCCTCCCGTGAGTGTGTGTGTTTTTTTTTTGCCTTTCCCCTGTTTCAGCCAAACCCTAATTCTTCCCCTTTTTCTGAGAACGAGAGATGCAGGACCGAACTAAGTAGTTGCTCATCAGTGTAGTGTTTTGTTTTAACAGCGACATCTCTGAAGCCCTAATTAGAAGGATTTCAAGGGAAGAAAACTCGTCGGCAGATGATCTTTTCTTCTTCTTCTTCTTCCTTTTTCGTGGGCCATTTCATAGCATTAGTGCCAAGATGTCCTCGAGAAGATTAGAAGGAGATTCTACCTGTCTTTTGGTTTTTGATAGTTTAATGACGTTCATAACTGACAGCATACAAAAAAAATTTAGCAGAGAATTGAACTTTGGAATGTTAGGTCTCTGTTAGGGTTTTCTTGCATTCTTTTTCAAAGGTATCAAATTCAGGAGGTAGGAAGATGTAAGGTAACATGGCTGCTTGATTTCAGGGATTAGAAAACTGCACCAATTATCATGTCAGATTTTGGATATAGACTGTCAAATGTATTTTAGTTACAGTTATAATACTTTGTGGTCAGATTTCTGTTACAGTTATGGCATTGATTTGAGCTATAAATCACACTGCTTGTTTGATCATTTGGTAGGTATATTGTCTAAATGCCATTGCCACGGATGCAATTAAATGAATGTATCTCCTGGCATCCGGTTTCTCTTATTGTTTAAGCTTGTGATTTACAATCCTTGCACAGTTTATTCATTTGCTTTCACTCTTGAATTCTGCCTTTATTCTTTGGTAATTAAGTGAGGTTGATTTTATTTTTTTTTATCAGCAAGGGATGTTGAAAGGTTGCAGTCTTTGTTCTGTTTCAGGATGCTGGGCATGGCACAATGGATGTTACAGGAGAAGCAGTTTCTCGGGAGGGGTCTTCGCAGCTAACTTTTGCGTTTCCTGGGTGGGGTGTTGACATCTCTAGGGATTCCAAGTGGAAAAATCCTTCCATTTTTAGACATGCAAGTGATGTGTGCTCTATTCCAAGCAATTTCAAAGCTAACAAGAGCATCACAAAAGAGAGGGGTTGGGAAACACCTGAATATGATGGAGAGGGAAGCCCTGTTGATTTTCTGGATGATGAGTTGCTTGTATTTGTCTTCAAGCACCTGGACATGAAAGACTTGTGTGTGACCATGCAAGTTTGCAAGCGTTGGCATAGTGTTGGGTCTCATGATCAAGTGTGGGAGGTGTTTCCTCTGTCAACCAATGCTTCTAAGGTCCTGCCCAGGCATGTTATCTAATCTTTCCTTTTTAGTTCAGAAAAAATTACTAATCAGGGCTTCCTCTTACTCTTGTCAACCTTTGCATCTTTACAAGGCAAGGCTGGGTTGTGTGGGATTCTTTTCTCATTTGTGGACTGCAGTTAGAAGCAAGTTGGCAGCTTTAGGTGTCAGTAGAAAGTTAGTGACTTTATTATTGGGTTCCTAGATTGAGAATAGAATTACCTCTGAGTTTGGCTATTGGGGAAGCATAGATGTCATCTAGTATGTTTTGGTTCACAATTCTTGAAAGAGGTAGCCATACAATGGACCAATTGTTTCTGAGTGCAACAACATTATTTCATCTTCAAGAAAACTGAATTTTTTTTCTTGAGATCTCTATAAATTTTGATTGTTTATTGTGGTAGCAGGTGGATCCAAGTAAGGAATGGAATTCTTGCAAAGTCATTAGGCCAGCGCTTTGGTGTTTTCCTCAAGGGGTATGACTATGTCTGGCATGCAATTAGTGCATGGTGGGACTCTGGGAAGCCATGTAGCAAATTCACATCCACCTTATTCCGCTCACTGATTCAAAAGCTCACAATAAATGACTGGAGCCTTCTTTATGAGGCTCTTGGAGCTGCATTTTCAGACCGTGCTGATCACATGGCCAGTGCACTGTTAGCTCAGATTGAGAATACACAGAGTGTGCACATAGCAGATGAATCACAAGTTTCCCAGAGCACAGGGGACCAAATATTCCTTGTTGGAATGCCAGGAATCCCACTTGAAGATTCTGCAGTTGAGGCTCAACAACACAAGAGCAGCGTTGGCAAGTGGCAAGCTTGGAACAGTAATGGGAGGAAATCTGTTGATGAGCTTGAATCTCAGGAGTTATGGCAGAGTGTGTGTACTCTATGGATGAGATACAAAAGATGGCTTATGCTTATTGTTTCCCACTGCCCTGAATTGAACCATGAAGTGATGGCTGAGCGGGCACGAGGGTATGTCCTCTTTCTGCTTCCCCTATACTTCTTACCGAACCATCCAATGCCCATCAGATGCCTCCCTTCACTTCCTAAGTTTTTTAAATGCCCCAATTTTGCACAAGTGGACCCTGGTGTTGGAAGTATGTATGTGTTGGAACAGATTATTGCATACTTCTCCAAATCTACTGTTAGGAGCTGATAAAGTCAGTGTTGAGTAATGGCATCTCATCACTGCTCTTCATGATGAAGGTGATGGTCTGACGCTTTGTGGGTGACACTCATAAGGTTATGACTGCACTCATTTTTGTCATTTTTAGTTTTTCCATCACTGACAGAACAGTTATCTGCTAAGTGTTGTTGTGGAGGTTTTCCCTGCAATCTCATAGATGTATAGTTTTGCCTGGATGAGAAAAGGTTTTTCATCACTAGATTAGGAACAACGGCAAGGTTTTAGCTCTCTTGTGAACTTTCCTTGTTTGGATTCAAAAGTTCTTACATTGTCTGGCTGGTGTGCAGCTATGCATTTGCTGCAACCCCAACAGTTTATGATAAGGGTGTCATTTGCTTCAGGTATGGTTTATTGTACCAAGTTCTGAAGCTGCCTAAAGGCATCAATATATGGAAAAAGTGATCCATCCTTTGCTGGGTTCCTGGAGTCATTGAGCAGTATGAAACCTCATGTTGCTGCTGTCAATCACCCTAGTACAAGATTCTCAGGTGGATGTTTCCGGGGAGGTCATTTACTGTGAGCTGGTCTCTTCAGGGATAATCAGATGTAAAATTGATGGTGATGGGTTTAGGAGCCAAGTCGTCCTCAAATATGGACTACGGAGTATTTTGCAATCAGTTTTTCATGGACTCATTGATGCAAGTGCAAATGAATCAGCATCTGATACAGAAATTGATCTTTTGAGGTCACTATTTCATCTCCTCCAGGTGCTATTTTGATCCCACATAACTTTTTCCATTTGACATTTGTATTCTTTTGCCTGCAATTCTGAAACCCAGAGGTAGTTGACATATTCTGGTGCAGGACAGTGGGACTGCTTGAGGCACAGTATGCTAGGAATGGGGTTAATTGCAGCGCTAGGATGTTGTTCGATGATGTGTACTCACTTAATACCAAGGAACTGGGATTTTGCCAATTACTTCAATCTGTTTACCAGTCTTGATTCCTGGTGATTATTACAAGTGTTTTGTATTGACACTTGGCTGAATCTGTAGCTGAAAAACTTTGTTATGCAAACTGTTGAAGTCCTTATGAGAAAAGATTGAGTTGGAGGCACTTCACATAAAAAACAGCATGAAATTTAGGCTGTGATGGTAGGCTCACATTGTTGTTATTCTTGGAGACCAAAGAGAATTGGAAAGTCTAAAGGAAAATAGGAGCTGATTTTACTTCTTTTGTTTTGTTGCAGGAATTGGATGTGCCTGATGATCTAACTCTCCCTCAGAGAAGCTTCACTCGACAAAAACTTCGCCGCTGCTTTCGCAATGATGTATCCTTTACACACTTGCACACACCCGAAAACAAAAAACGCCTGAGACCTTCACACATTCCCCCATCATAGTTTTTTTGGTCTGGATTTATCTCTCTCCACTGTTGCTACTTTTGGAAACCCTCCATTCACAAAGAACTTTTATCAGTTGAGGGGTGCTACTTTTGGCAGCCCCTCCCACTCTGAAGAACTTTATGAGTAGAGGTTTTATACCTCATCAATGTTGAGGATGGAATGACTATTTTGGTCTGAGGGCAGGTTGCTGCTGTAGGAATTGAGTATCATTTGGAAGCAATTATGGTGTCAGCATTGGCTGTACTTATTGCATGTTCTGTGCAGTTTGCAATAGAATCCCTTGGATGGCATCTGAATGGTAATTTATTGACGGTAGAGTAAACAGATGCAAAGTGGAGTTGTTTGCAGTAGTTTGCATGCATGTTACCTCTGGCATGTTTGACTACCAACTTATAGATTAGTTGCCCTGTTCACGACTTGCAGCCATTCAGGTGTTGGTTCTTTCCCTTGATGTGGACCATCTGATAATGAATTTTTGTGAATCAACCACTATGTAAAATGTGAAAATTAGGAAATAGAATGTCAAGCTTAATATTCTTTAGGTCAATATTCTGGCATTTAAGGTGGTGTTCCCAGTATTTGGTACATCATGAGGCACAATATAAGTACCTCCTCCTGATTCACAATGGGAACACACTGGACAGTAGTTTTGGACCTCATAATATTTATTTGTCTGCAAACTAACATTAAAGAGACAAATAACTTTGGGGAACTGAAATCATCCCCCATAAATCATGGATTTAGACATGCAAAAATAGCACAGAAAGACAAAACTCAACTCTTTTGTGTGGGCTCTTTCTTCCTTCCTTCAAACAAAGTTCCTCCACAATAAATCCAAACAGCACAACCTGCACAACCTTTATCTGAACCTTCCTTGGCAATGTAGTACTAAAACCTTTGCCTGGATGAGCAATAATCAAAATTGCATTTTCTCAACTCGATTAAGCAGCAACCTTAGCAGCACTGGCATGCTTCCTGGCCTCATCCACAATAGACAGCTTGATACCTTTGCCTCGTGGTAGAGAAATCCAAGGCTTGGTTCCCTTCCCAATGGTAAAAACATTCCCCATTCGAGTGGCAAACTGGTGCCCCACAGCGTCTGTGACATGGATAATGTCAAAGCTACCCTTATGCTTCTCACGGTGCTGGATGACACCGATGCGCCCTCTGTTGCGGCCACCAGTCACCATGACAATGTTGCCAATGTCGAACTTGATGAACTCCACAACTTTGCCAGTTTCAATGTTGACCTTAACTGTGTCATTCACCTTGATCAAAGGATCAGGATACCTGTCCAGAGATATCAAATAAGTGAATGAGAAATTTATAAAGCCAAAGATAGACTTGGGGAGACAACCAAATGAACAAGGGCAATGATCACTCAATTTGCTGAAAGATACAACAGTAATGAAGCACCATTTTTACCTGATAGTCCTTCCATCAAAGGTTGTGATGTGTGGAACACCCTTCTCACCAAATCTTGCAGCACGAACCTTGCAAAGTTTGTACTGCATTCCACACAAAATGGCCAGTTTCCAGAAGAGGGTCTTAAATCATTAATAAGACCATGGCCAGTCTGCTGACAGGGAAACTACAACAGTGGAGAGCTCCAAAGGTCTTTGAACTGAAGTGTACACTTTCAGGATCATTGCACACTAAAGCATGCCAAAATTCCACCATACTTACAGTTCAAGTATGAGCTAAGGTTCTACCACAGTTTGCAAGGGCACTACATGGCATTGTTGCTTAATTCGACAATCTCTTGTAGGTTCATAGTTTTCTAGTTAACCAGACTCATTTTTTGTATATCACACTGCAGCCTTCTCATTACACTTCATACTGAAAGTATTCCAGAGCCGCATGTTCAGATTGTTTGGGATTCCAATTGAATTTTCTACTTGAAATCACCTGAATGTACAATGTAAGTCTCTGTGAAAACTCAAAACATGTGCCCAGTCAATTAAAGAAAATGCAGGTAAAACCTTGGGTGAACATTAGATATCAGGAGAGCAGCAAGTACCTTAGCCTCCTCTGAGTCAATGTGGTGGAGGGTAAACCGTCCCTTGCTGTCATACAGCAATCGGAAGTTCTCATTTGTCTTGGCAATGGAAATGACATCTGCATAGGGGTAGACAGAGCACTATATGCTTTGCATCACACATACAAGAGTCCATATGATACTTCTTATTGCCCACAAGGCCACATAGATAGCTTGACTACATCCACCAGAAAGAAACTGGAAAGAAACTACTGATGGGACATCCACAAGGTGAAGCCTCAACTTCAACTGGTAGGTCAAAAGAACCCACCCATGAAGCCTGCCGGATAGCATTTGTCAGTACGGACCTTGCCATCGATGGCAATAAGACGTTGCATCACAATAGCCACTACTTCACGGTACGTGAGGGCATACTTCAGTCTGTTCCTCAACATAACCACAAGTGGCAGGCATTCCCTCTCCTTATGAGGTCCAGGTGATGGTTTTGGGGCCTGTCACAAACACACTCACTTTGCACCATGAGCACTCCCATGATTTATCTTTCACACTTGATATCACAAAATTTCTGCATGCACTGCAGTTTTATAAGTCTTTCTATTGCAGGCATGGTGGCTACATCTCTAAACTGCATAAGAATACTCTGAGAGATTATGAGATATGAGTCACATCAGGCCTTCCCACAACCACCTCAAAAGCCATCATTGGTTTTTACTGGCCTCTCCATTAGTTTGGTTGGGCATATGCTGTGATTCCCCTATCATGTATTTAGTGATTTTTTAGCTGTTGCCAATTATAGCACATCAGAAACAAACCATTGAAAATCCAGCAACACAATTTTCTAAAATTACACTTGCAAACATAGAATTCAAGGTTCTCTTTCCCAAGTTACTAACTCTGGAACCTCATTCTGTAAATTGGCACTATAACATGAAATAGAGATAGTTTTCCTATGGTCTGTGGCAATGCTATATCTATATGCATCTCATTTCAGAGTTTTGGCCGCCCATGAAGCTATAAAAACCTGTTCTGAATGAGTTTCTACTGATGCCTGGTAATGTAGGGATGAAATGGTCAGTCTTAGATTCATGCTGTGATAAACAAAGGGCATGAGTACTAAAGTGGGTTGGTTGCTTGACAGGTGGGACATCATCAGTATGGTGAAATCACAACCGCACTCAAATGCTCAGACAGCCACCATCAATTCACAAGTCTCTTCAGTCTACACAATTTCAGATCAATGATAAAATGCAGCCATGGTTCTTAACTGGGAATGTTGCAAACTAATCTGCTGGTGGGCGGGTGAAAATGAAGTTGGTACTCACAAAGGCTCCACCGAGCTTATCAAGCATCCAATGGCTTGGGGCATTGAGCCTCTTCAAGTGTTTCTTCAAACCTCGAGCCTACAAGAAACCCACATGATCAATCTTCAGGTCAGAAACTTTCCCAAGGGTAGGCCATCATTTCCACGACCCCTCTAACTTCTTAGGGCGAACTCTTAGGGTGAACTGAGCAGACAAACATGATCACTGCCAGTAGACAAAACTAGGGAAAAACCGGCCAGAACCCATAGGACTGAAGTAAAATTTATAACCATTGTTCTGCTCTGAACTTCACACCAGCTACAAAGAGCACACACCCATAGTTAGCTACATCAAAGACTCAAGCAAAAAAACCACACGCACACATACGCGCACGCATAAAATCTCTCTCTCTCTCTCTCTCTCTCTCTCTCTCTCTCTCTCTCTCAAACTACACGCTGGAAAGAGACCCAGCACTCACAAACAGCAATCCCTTCACAAAATGCTTGAAACTTCAAAGACACATACGCGGCAATACAAAGTACCTCCAACAACCTCCCTTGGGAAAGGGGGGAAAAAACAAAAAAGCATGGCTTCTCATTACTGCAACAGCCCGATACAAACAGAATCAGACAAGCAGGCGAAAGAGACCTGAGGGAAAAGGGAAAAAAAAAGAAAAACGTACCATGATTGCGATCGAAGCTCGCAAAGGACGGCAGCACACCTCCTCCTCCTCCTACTCGCCTGCTTCACGAAGCCGAAGAAGTTTGAAAGAGAGAAGAAACCCTAATTTTCTCGAAGAAGTTTGAGAGAGAGAGAGAGGGAGAAAGTAAACCCTAATGTGTCGCCGCCGGTTTCTGCCTCCTCACAGACTTCATTCGAGCTCACCCCATCCATTCAGGGATCTTCATCCACATGCACCCTCTTATATGAATCGAACTTTCCTTGACATTTTGCTTATCAAATCAAGAATGAAAAAAATATTAATGAAACAAAATGACATATAATAAAATATTTAAAATTTTATCTTTTGAAAAGACAAAATTGATTACAATAAAATTATTATGTCCATAAACAAAATTTAATCATTGTCACTAGAAGTGCGAAGCAATGTGGAGCCCAAATATGATACATAATTTTGGATTCTCGAGCTAATAATGTTCAATGGTGTGCTATCACGTAAGCCAAATGCTCCTCCACACATCAAATACGACATGATGCTTTAATGTCAACATGATTGGAGCACAACATTAGTAAAACATCATGTGCTTTGTAGTTCATTTTTTGGATTTATTTTCAATTAGAATATAAATTGTTGAAAATTGATGATAGATTGTCTTATTATCATAATGTAATCCTTGGATGGGTTGATTAGTGTGTACATTCTTCCTAATACATAATAAACTTGTCAAACTTATTTTCCAACTTTGTTAGATCCGTGAACAAACTTGTGTGTCATGGGTGTTTGTCTAAAATATCTCACAATTGCATTACTATGTGTAAAGAACAATTAACGTATGTTGAATATGTTGTAGAAAGGTCTAGGCACTTGATAACACCATAACAGCTTCTCAATATCAAGTCCAATGTTTTAACAACAACCGTTCAAATTCCAATGAGGATACTATTGATAATTGTCATCACATTTCAATTCATCCTTCATTCAACTTAAGTATTGAATCATTTATCACCATTTATTTAGTGGTCCAAATTACATCTTTATACATAAATATATTACCCATTGTGACAATGCCTAGTAGCAATTTCATGCACCAAAATGTGAACTTACAACCCATAGAAATAGGACAAAATATCTCATTGAAACAAATTGAATGACACATGCAAAAACATGTACACAAATCAAGCTTTTTTTTGGTTAGTTTTTGTTATTAAAACCATATTCAAGGTGAATGGAATTCCAAGAACAATTAATTACCAAAAATAAATCTACAATAAACTCTTAACATTCTAAAAGTAATACATGACATATTTTGGTTCTACACACACCATGGAACCAAGGAATGAACTAAATGCGAAGTGCATCATTAATCACTTGACGTAATCATGGTGTGGAACCAAGAGCCAAATTTGTCCTAAATCATCCCTAGTTCATGTCAATTTATTTATATGTTGCCAAAGATGCTTAACATGATAAAACAAACAATAATGTTTACTTATGTAACCACTTTTAATGAAAATCTTGATGTTTTGATTGGTTATTAGGTTATGAAGGTTTTTGGCACAAGTAAACATAATCATTTGGGACCTACGATTATATTTTTCACCATATATTTGGGTTGAATCAAAATCTAAAATGTTATTGCATACTTTTAAATGGATGCATTAAGTTCAAGATCACACCTAAGGAAATAGGGTGAAGAGGAATTTAGAAATACTTGCTTATGACCCATAGAAATAGGACAAAATCCCATTCTTGACAAAAGCAATTATAACTTTGAATTGCTAATGTGTTTTTGTAACCTGCACATTTGCACATCTTTTTTCAATCTTTGTAATATCTCTTTAACTAAACCATGGCTTTAGGATAGTCACAACAAATAACATTGTGTTCAATGACAACATGTCCATGTTAGTTATGTATCCATATAAAATTTAGGTCCATCCTTGAAATTATGTGCTTTGGTTTATGAGAACTTCATATTTGAGAATCAAGTTTGCCCAACACCTAAAGACAAATAACATTAACAACTATTTTGTATTTTTATTGTCCCCTAAATAGAATACACCAACAATTACTTGGAAATAGTTTCAATCATAATTCAACCACAATTATGACAATAAATTGCACCCATTACTTAAAAAAAATTGTAAATTCAACAACATTTAGACTCCACAATGGGTACAAACATTGTTATCAAAACACAATTGACAATGCATGCACCTTATCACACATTACAAATTGGATGACAAGTTGTTGCATTTTCATGTGCATTCATCTTTATGAACATTAATTTTGAAACAAAAAGGTAGAAAGGTAGCAATCCAAAATGTTTTATGTGCATCAAGTGATGAATGACATTTTCGTGTTGTTTTGGCTCTAATATTAGTTGTATTCAATTTATTATCTAGTGTTTTTAGGCTTATGGTGTTTCATGTTTGAGAATACAATTTTTTTGAAAGGTTTTGATGATGTGAAATAATTTACTTAAAGCATTTCCAATGACACCATATAATACCTTGGCCACTTCAACACATGTTTGTTGAATTAATTAATTTTGAAAATCTCATTTTGAAATATGATATATCCCCAAATATTCAATTAGATTCATTATTTTCCTTTATATTTTTTTGGGGAAATTTTCAACATTTTGAAAATAAGATAATTAATGTTGACCTAGCCCAAATACTTATAGGTAATAAGAAAATGGCATGTTGTTATTATTAATTTTTACATCTACTATTTTGTACAAATGCTTGTTTCTCCCCCAACCATAAACATAAAATTTTGATTTTTGGCTAAACAACCAACAACAATAGTTTGTTTAACAAAGACTTTTGAAACTCATGGCATGTTGCACAATTTTATAAGATCAAACTATTTTTTATGGCATAATGATGATATTTTCATCCAAAAAGTGGTATGCCAACCCTTTTTTTTGCTTTCACTAGATATGCTTTTAAAAAATTTATGTTCAACGTTAGAAGGTTACTAAACTAGTTAAAATAAAAACTTTGTACATGGAATGATGATGCAAGTACAAACAAATAGGTAAATGGTACTATATATGAAAAGCACTATAAAAAACTCACACCACATAGGCAATACAAAGTTTAACAAGTTTTAAGAAAATAAAAATCATTGTGTTTTATTATTATGAATGTACTTAGATCCTTTTATGTTTGTCCAAACAATGAAAATATAAAATTTTCAAAATTATTTTCCCATTCAAGCTTTGTCTATCACATCATAAACATGTTAAACAATGGGAAATGTTAAAAAATTATGCAATGGAAGTAAAATGTTTTATTTAAGATGGAACTTCCCTTACCATATTTGTTATTATGGCACAAAAACATTGAATGTTCTTTGACCCAAAAAAAAAACATTTTGGGAAAACAAAAACAATTTGAAGTTTTTTTGGATAAAAACTTTTCATGGCCACTCTAATCTAAGCACAAAATGAATCCATTCCACCTTGCATTTGGATGTTATTTTGATAAAATACCAAAGAAAATATATTTCAACAAAGGGAAATTTAAATAAATAAAAATTTCATATGTTTTTTGAACAAAATCAATCACCCATGCATAAATCCGACCCTTTTTTTCTAGTCCATGGTCCATAATTTGAAATTTTTTATGAGAACTAGTACCATAGTACCTATACATTGTTTATATATTAAAATCATCTTTAAAGTCATACTCAATCCAACCTTTTTTGTACCCTTCTCATTTGGTCACCCCTTTTTGTTGTTATCCATAAAATCTAAAAACATTTTATCAAACATCAAAATTCAACATGAAATTGTTGAATTTTGTTATGATTTGCAAATAATGCAAATGTGTTGGCAACCATCCTTTGGCTGCCTATCTTAAGATTTGCATTGGGAACCACAATTGAAACCAAATTCCTTTTAACACTTGTGAAGGTGCAAAAAATAATTTGATCTTTATTATGACATCTAATGCAAATTAATTAAGCAATTTAATTTTCTCATAACCATTTTGACTTGTTTTGGATCCATAATGAACAATTCTATCCCACATCTAGGGTACTTTATGGATAATGTTATTATAATTATTCCTTGGTGAAAATTTTTAATTTTTAATTTGTGATAATAAACATGATTTTAGTGAATGCCAAAGAGAAAAGAATGTGGTTTTTTGGGGTGCATATGAGTGTAATGCCTTTCCTTGAAAAACAATGTTTCAAATGAAACACATAGTGTGAGAAATTGCGTCCGTCAAAACCACATTACCATATAACTAAAACTCAAAAAAAACTCATATACAATTGTTATGCAACTATCCCTTTAAAAATACGATGTATTAATAAATAATTACCATGTATGAAAATCAGTTAGTTGTATTATAATTACAAGTGAGTTGAAAATGAGTTTCATATATGATATTCTATATACATCGTACATACATATGTATTCAACCATGTTTGACTTTTTCAAGAGTTGCATTGTAATTGCATGTGACAACTACTTTAAAACTATTATAAATGTGTCACTTAAACAACAACTATGTTGCAATTAGTGTAGAATGTACATACATGTGATTATGTCATGTGTCCACATTTCCACCACCCATTATGAAATACATTTGCAATTTTTTTTGATTATGATTCCCATTGATATAATTAGTATGGCCACTAGTGCACCATTACTAAAGTACTATTGTTTAACTATGTTATGATTATAATGCAACTATTTATAATTTAATAAAGATACATATTCATCAGTTATTTATTTTCATCATATATGTTTCATTTTGATTGATTTAAAATATTACGGAGCTCTATTTCAAGTTCTAGAAATCATCTTTGAAGTGCAAAAGGAAAATGAGTAATGAAAAAATAACAAGAACAGAAATAAACTTTCCAATTTACAAAACACGTTTTTTTTCTTCACATGGTTTAACATGTCTTATTCTTATGTTCATCTAACCCAAGGAAATATGCATTTAATCATCACAAACCCATATTACAATTCAATTATTTAATATTTTAAAATATTAATTAAAATTAGATATACTTTGATGTATTATTGCCCACCACTATTGTGTGCATAGGATTTTCTCCTGTAGATCAATTACACTTTTGATTATGTGTTATTTCATTTGGGCTCCATGCCATTCTATAACACTAATGACAAGGAAATGATGAAAAAAATGAGTTGATTTCTTGGAAATTAAATTCCATTTGAAAAAAGATATTGAATGGCATTGCATACAATTTGAATTGAATTGAAATCAGATCCAATTGAGGAAAGACGAGTTGCAAATTGATGTAGAAGGTATTGAAAATCAATTCATCAATTCTATGATGCATGACTATGGTGTTGAAAAAAAAAAGTTCCAAAAAGACACATATGTGAAAAAACACCTTTGCAGAATCCTTCAAATGGTCTTCAACATTTTGTTTGGAATTGTCAAGGCAAAAGACCATAAGAAGGATCTTCTTTCTATGAGCTATGAGTTTCTTGTCACTAGGATTTCCTCCTTTGCAACATAATGATGCATTTACCAAATTAACATTTCTCCAATAAATAAAGATTAATAAATGATATGTGCCATTTTTGTTTTTTCATACCAAGTGATGATGCAAATGTATTTGAAATCAATCATTATGCCAAAAGTAGTGCCAAATGATAAGGACATGTAACCAATTGCAATGTCACTTATGATAAAAAGATGATTAATAAATGATTAAAAAAAATAATTGTTATTTATGGTCATGGAAATAACCTCACAACCAAGGTGTTTTTTGGTATTTTTGGGTAAGGTAGGTTAGTAACCATCCACAAGAGGACTTAACCGAATTTGTCTATAGACCAAAGAGGAATGCAAAAAGATTTAGGAATCTTGTTATGTTTTGGTGACATGCTAAAAATTGTTGTCTAAATCCAATGACTTTTGGGACATTGTGTCCAAAAAACTCTTTTGTAGAAGTTGCATTGGCTTTTTTTTTTGATTGCCAAATAGCAAAATTCACCCAAAAAAAAAGTTTTTCACAACCACATTAGCTGGAAAGTTAGATAAATGATATTATTGATCACATGAAGACCATTTTTGTATAAAACAATTGAATTCAGAAATTATATATTGAATGCTTTTGGATGTTAATCTAACATTGAATTTGCATCAAAATATATAATTGTGTACATGCATGCATACATACATACATATTAATGAATTTATATGGAATATATATGTATAATTTCATTTTCAATATTTCAGAAAAAGAATTATGAACATTATGAAAAGCCCTAATGAGATTCAAATTAAAGCATTGAAAAATGAAAATAATGGTGGGATGGGATGGTCATTTGTGACTAGGGTTAGGAAATTAGTTTTTTCAATCAAAAACCTAAAATAACACATCTCATTTGGACAAGTTGTGTGCTTTCACATTGGGTTGTATAGATGACCAATTTCAACTATCACAAATTATGTAGTATAACTTTTAGACCAATGAATGAATGCTATAACTTAGTTATCCAAAGGAGCCTTTTCAAATGACATTGAGTGTAAAATGCAATGTTCATCATGCAAAATTGGGTTCCTTTTTTTTTTCAAAAAAAAAAATCATTACTCAAAAAAAAACCATGGGTCATGACGATATTTACCTTTTGAAAACTTATTAACATTCAAATTTCCCAAATATATACAAATTAATGTAATGAAACCCAATTGCTTCAATTTAAGTATGCAAGTGTAAACACAATCTTGTAACATAATCATCAACACTTTGTTTTATATTTCAAAATTATTATGTCATTAAAAAAAGTCCCATATTTTGTCTACTTTGTTCATGTTTTCATGTATAGGTAGTTGAAATTGTGTTTAGGGTTGTTTTTAAAAAAATTGTTATATCTTTTGTGCCCATAAATAATAACCATTATTTTTCTTAAGGTAGTTTCATGCCCATGACAAGCCAAGCTGACTAAAATTAATTGTCAATTTAAGCTATATATATTGTATATTTATTGTGATGTGCAAGGTCTCATTGCTCCCAAAACATGGCATAATGTTTTTTGAGAATTTAGTTTTGCCATGGATGAATTTGGTCTCAAGACTAAGCTTGAATGCCATACCTACCTTTTGTGTTGATTCAGAAGGTTTTTTTAACCTATCCATTTGAACACATTAAACAATTAAAAAAAGGCCAAATGTGCAATGAATCACTTTTAATAACAAATTAGTGAAGCTTTGTGCTATTGGCTCAAGTGTGAACTAGTTACACAACTATTTTTTCCTTTGAAAATTATTTTTTGTAATTTAATTTAATCTTCAACTACAAAACTACTTAAAATTCAATATTTCTCACACCTTAGGTTTAAAAATTTCCAAATCACCTTCATTAAATCCTATTAAGGGCTTTCAACAATAACAGGAGCACACCCAAATTTCCTTATAATTCTTAGTTTATATTTAAATGAATTTTGAATGAAACTTTTTTTCAACATTCAATAACTTCTCCACCATAGTTCAAAACATTATGAAATCAACTCAATGCAACCAAAAGGCACTATGGTTTGGGAGATCTCAACATGACAAACGAACAAAACAAATGAATTACCTTCCTTCATAGATAGATGACATATTTGATGTGGTTTGTCTTGTTGGCCCAAGTGTGAACATGACTATGTAAGTGTTCAAGTGTGAACAAGATCGTGAGAATAGATCTCAATTGTGTAAAAACTATTAAGATTAGTTTGAAGTGACAAAATTCACTCAAAATTCAAAAAAATTCTCACCTTAGGTCTAAAAACTACAATATCATTTCCAGGAAATCCCATTCATCAAAAGCTTTCCAACAACATCAAAGAGCTTGGACCAATTTTCCTTAAAAAAAATAGTCTTGATTTTATTGGATTTTCTTTGACAAAATTGTTCAATATTCAATAACTCCTACACCATAGGTTTAAACATTGTGAAACTATCTTGGAGCACCCATTGAGGGTTTTCCAAAATTACAAAGTGCTTGGCTTGGGTCCTATGGTTTGGAACGTTGAATCAATATGACGGCATAAATTTATATTAAAAAATTATAAAAAAAATTTAAAATTTTAAAATTTTAAAAAATATTTAATTTATTATTATTATTCAAAAAAAAGTTCCTTAATAGATAGACATTTCATGTCCTTTTCTCATTAACCCCTTCTTCAAAACATAACATTTCAATTGTGCTGATTACGAGAAATAATCTGCTACTAATTTTATGTACATGTCACATGTAAAAACCGTTTTCTTATTAAAAAAGATAATGCTCCAAAGAAGCTGATTACAAGAAAGAATCTGCCACCAATTTTATACACAGCCAGATATAACCACAGAGAAAATCGCAGAATCTGCCCCTGAAGCTGTGCTTAGGCTGATCAGTTCGGAGATACAGATATAACCGGAGATACGAGATCCGGATATGTACCGGGTAAGTCACATTTCACCCGTCAAAATAATGCGCCAAAAAAGCTGATTACACAGAAAATTAATCTGCTACCAACTTCATGTACAACCGGCTACATCTGGAATCCGTAGAATCCGGTGAAGAGGTAGTAGGCATTCTAAATTTATACACAGCAATCGCAGAATATGCGCTGTATTCAGGCTCGGGCTTCCAGATACGGTAAATAACCGGAGAGATCATATCCGGATATGCCCGGGGCCAGTCGCAAAGCGCCGGGTGAGCTCATAGCAGAGAGGTACGGAAACAACCGGAGCGATAAGATCAGGGTATATCAGGCCTGGTCGCAGAGAGCCGGTTAAGCTCAGAGGGACACGGTAACAACCGGAGAGAAACGATCCGGATATATCAGGGGCGAAGTAGAAAAGGCGCCCGTTAAGCTTAGAGAGAGAGACACACACACGGTCAGAACTCTCAGGACCGGTAAGATAATATCCGGGTATATCAGGCCTGGTCGCAATGCGCCGGTTAAGCTTGGAGAGGTACGAAAATAACCGGAGAGATAACATCCGGGTATAAAAGTCCTGGTTCCAAAGCGCCGGTTAAGCTTGGGGAGGTACGAAAACAACCGGAGGGAACAGATCGGGGTATATCAGGCCCGGTCGCAGAGCGCCGGTTAACAGAGCGCCGGTTACGGTTAGAGAGATACGGCAACAACCGGAGAGATACGATCCGGGTTATACCAGGTCTGGTCGGAAGGAACCGGTTAGGTTAGGGATAAGGTATATAACCGGAAATAGACGACGCGGACACATATCGGGGTAAGGCGCCGGTTAAGTGGCCCTTTGTATGTTTCCGCACAAGAGGTTGTGTTGCGGGATTTCGTCGTGACGAGGTTGCGTTGGGCGTTTGCGTGGACGATTTGTGCTGTGACGATTGTGTTGCGTTGTGCTGTTTTGCGTGTTTGGTGAGGACAGTCAGGTGATCTATATCTTTGTTGCACTTTTTTTTTTCTCTTTTTCTTTGGGGGGAGGTTTTGTTTTTTTTTTTTTTGGGGGGGGGGGGGGGGGCCAATGGTGATGCTGGCTGGCTATGGTGATGCTGGGAAGCAAACCCTGAGACCCTTGAAGGGCATTTTTTTGGCAACAGGAGGCACAAGGCAGCAAACCAGAATGTTA
>Ga0116227_10005176_pt1 | contig 27755 bp, 22 predicted proteins | sample S1TSphgellanicum_FD_89693 | JGI IMG/M metagenome (GOLD analysis project Ga0116227, IMG submission 89693) | Host-associated microbial communities from peat moss isolated from Minnesota, USA - S1T2_Fb - Sphagnum magellanicum MG | ecosystem: Host-associated > Plants > Peat moss > Unclassified...
CCCCCCCCCCCCCCCCCCCCCCCCACCCCAACAAAGAAGGAAGCGTAAACTAGGTCTGCAATCCTCTTGTCTCTTTGTTTCTTCTTCCTACAAGTCTCTGAGTCCTGTACAATAAAACACTAACTGAAGGCCGTGACAGCCTTCCTTCTTCTTCTTCTTCTTCTTCTTCTCAGAAAGCCAAGGATTTGTTCTTCGACTCCTGCCTACAAACAAAACAATTCTGGAGAGAGAAGAGAGAACTCTCTTTCTGGTGCAGCACCTCTTCACAGCCCTCCTTCTGATACCGCTGCTCCTGCTTCTGCTACACTAGAACAAAAGCCGAGGCTTTTGGGTGGTGTTTTCTCTGCCTTCATTTCCATTTCTTGTGGTCCAACTTTTGGACCTTCGAAATTTTCCAAGTGCCCACATCGCCGCACATGTGCACCAAGAGTCCCCCTAGTCTGTGTGTTTTTTTTTCTTCTTACTGGCGAAATTTCGCCAAAAAGCACTACTCACTCATATTTTAGCTCCTTCTCTTTTGTTAAAGGGAAAAAAAAAAAAAAAAGTTCCTAAGAAAAAACTAAATCAATTCGCCTTAATTCTTAATTAGCCCTGGGATTTTTTAATAGGGCCAAAAAAGCTGCTGGAAGTTCCAGTAAGTAGCCCAGAAATACAAAAGGATTCGTTAAAGTTTTTTGTGTACTTTTTGCTGGTTTATAGCCAGATTTGGCTAAATCTTCCTAATGGATGATCGATCGCCACATTTGCTGCAACTTTTTATGGAAAATCGCCACTTTGGCTTCGTCACAAAATTCCCCCAAAAAAACACTGACGATGACCACAATAGCAGCATCCAAAAAAAAACAAAAACAAAAACGAAAAATCTCAACTCAACTCAACTCAGAGCTTCACAGCTTCATCCAAGGGCGCAATTTTGCAACACTGTTGCATCGGATGGTTGCAGAACTCTTGAGTGTGTGGAGAAGAATCATCTTCTTCCTTCTCCGGACATTTTGTTGGCACTTGTGTTGCGTCGATTTTTGTTTGTTGGAGTGGGTGGGTGGGTTGTGATTTTTTTCCTTTTTTTCCCTCATTGTTCTCTCTAAACTCTGTGTGAACGGAAAATCTTGGCGTGGACGACAATCATGTGATTAATCGATTGCTACCGATCTGCACAATGGTACAGGCCCAGCTTCTTCTTCCCATGCGGGACCCATCCATCATCTCTTGTCTGTACACATCATGACCGGGAGCTTTTTTTTTCAATTCCCAATTTCGTGAGGGACGTGGATGGTGGTGATCATCCACAAGAGGAATGAACCAAAAATTTGGCTAAAGCTGTCAGAGAGCAAACTAAAAGTTTTTTAGAATCGCGCTCTCTGTTGGCGACCTCCTCCAGGAACGTCTTGTTTAAATATGGCGACTTCAGGATTTTCTTTCCTTCAAAATGTGGCGAATTTCTCCGCTTTTCGTTTCCCCCAAAAGAATCCTTGGAATGTACCCTTTGCAGTGGATTTTTACTTTGTTTATGGGGCCCGTCGTGGTGTGAAATTTCGCCAAAATTTTAAAAAACACACTGCATTGATGACTTTGTCGATGCTGATGGCGATTGTCTGTAAGTTAAGTCTGCATACCAACCGCTGGAGTGATGAGTTTTCATTTCTTCTACCTGCCGTGGACGACGACACGTGTATGAAGGAGAAGAAGAAGATGAGTTCTATTCAAGCTGGGGAAGAAAGTGACCGCAACAAGCTATGTAACTACAAGAAAATGTCAGTGAAATTGTGAGGTAAAACTTGCAACAATGTCGCTTATCTCTTTTCTTCAGCTCAGCATCCTCTTCCCTCCTTCCTTCCTTTGAGTTTTCGACCGACAGAACAGTAAGTCAGTATTATATAGTCTTGAGGCCTTTTGCAGTGTCCCCACCACCACCAAGTAGGGTTCCTGCCACAACAACAGGAGTCAGACCAGTCTTTTTTCCCCCTTTCTTTTTTGCTGGCTTCAAATAGCCAAAAATCCAATTTTAAAATTTTAAAAGTGCCAAAATCATTTATGTTTTTAAAGATTTTCAATAGCCAGAGTTTGACCAATATTATTTTCTTTAAATCAGATTTTTTGTGCATACATGGTTCAAAAGTAGATAGCCAAAAAATATAGAAGAGTGTTTTAAATTTTTATTTTCATATTTAGCTTTTTTTCCAAATTTGGCTAAATCTTCCTGTGGATCATCGTCAGTTTGGCTACATAATAAAATTGACCAATAAATACATTAAACAGGGCATCACAGCAGGGCTTTTTTTCACTTTTGTGGTATAGCCACACTGGCAACCATCACAATAAATCTAACTAGATTTGGCTATAGGACAGATAGGACAGTAATTTTTATTTTATTTTATTTTTGGCAATCCTGCTGTTGTTTGGCGGCCTGCAGGAGCAGGCACTCGAAATCTGGCGAACCCAGTCCAAATACACTATTTTTCTGGCGATTTTTTTAAAAATTCGAAACATTCTTTGTAGAGGTGGCAGCCCCCAAAAACAAAATTGCATTTTGGTTCAATTTCGCAACAAAGAAAACCAAGGACATCAGTGATTTTTATTTTTATTTTCCCAATTTCTTTATGTTACATCATTGGCTAGCATCCCAAGAAAGATTTTAGCATTAAAGTGGTGACAGGTGTTTAGAACTTGTCTAAATATTTAGAAAACCAGTCAAAAGAAAATGCTAACAAACTAAAATCAGAGTCCAAATGTGGCGAAAAGTTTTTTTCTTTTTTTCGAAATCTGGCGATTTTTATACTTAGAAAACTAGTCAAAATAATGCTAGAAAACTAAAATCAGAGTCCAAATGTGACTATATTTTAGAGTTATCCTTAAAGTCATACGGTCAGAGGGGGCGAGAACGGTAAGTGTCGGCATACTAGGCCATCAAACGCGTGGGAACGAAAATTTTAAAAAGGAAAATAACAGGAACCCAAACTAGTTTTTCCACCAATTTTGGTAGTAAACTGAGTTTCAGCCTGTGTTTTCTTTTTCCTGCACATATTTTCACTGCTCCTTCCCATACTATAATTACTCTCGAACCCTGTGCATTAAATGCATTTCATACCAAGATTTAATAAAATTTCCTTACTTTGCGGATACCACTGAAAAAGGGGATAGTGGGCGAAACAGAGGGTGACTTTTAGGATAACTCTATTATTTTATTTTATTTTCGAAAGCTGGCGATTTTTTTCAAGAAAAAGGAATATTTCGACTGAATATTTCCCTTTTTTTTTTCTTTTTTTTGGTTCGCACTTTGGCAAAATTTCTCAAGAGCCTCGCGGAATTTCAACCCACAACTGTCTTTTAACGAAAGCGTGAGTGACAATTTTCCTTTGTCGGTTGCGCAGGTTTTGCAGGTTAGGGTTTTGTCAGGGTTTTGCTTCTGCCACAAGATCTGTAGTCTTCATCAATTGCCAGGACTCTCAAACAAAGTCAAAATCGAGAACTTGTGCGATCGGTGAGAACTTCGTAGACTTTCTCTCGCTGAGAACTTAGGCGATGCAGAAGCTGGAATCATACAACTGATTGCACAAGGCTCCAAGAGTCTCTCTGTGAGAGAGTCAGAAAAGTTCTTCTCAGGCCTCAAGGATTGTTGTGCATGGATCATGACGAGAGCAACAACAAGCCACTGAGAAACGGATGCCACCTGAAAACCTCCAACAGCAGCAGCAGCAAATGTTGCACTTAGGGTACGACCACAGGCGGGTGGATGTTCAAGGGTTTCTTCGCAAACTCTGACCCAGCTTTGCTTTGTTTGTAGAGGTCAGTGAAAGCAGAGATTGAAACTTAGGAAGCACAGGATGTCCCAAGAACTGTGCAAGAGGAGAATTCCTCGCAACAGACTGCAGAGGGAATTTAGGATCAAGGAGTGAACTCAGAAGCTTCTCAAGAAGGACATGGGAAAGAGAAAGAAGAACTGGTTTGCAAAGTTTGGGAGAAGAAACCACAAGCAGGCAGCAATGAAGAAAAATGCAGAGATTCAGTGTCTCCTTCTCCTTCACCTTCAATTTCAGTATGGGTGCAAAGACTCTGGAAAGCAATGTTGGTAGTCCAAGCTTCTGGCACTTTCTCTCGACCATTTTGCAAGCATTTTGGTTCTTCCTCAGATTCCTTTGTCAAGCATCTTTGTATTTCTCTTTTGAACTCCTCTCTGATTTTTGTTTTTGATTTCTCTGAGTTTGTCTTTCTTTGTTCCAGGAACTCATCATGTTTCTGCATAACAGCTATCATTCTTATGTTTGTGTACCACTCTCGAACCCAATTTCCAAGCAGTTGGAATTTGGGTCTGGTGTCCAAATCCTGGGGAGGAGACAAGTGCACATTGCTCTTGGGTTGCAGCAATCAGAATATCTTCATCTGTAAACAAGAAGACCATATGTAGTAGATGCCCAAAGGGAAGAACAAATGTTCATCAGTTTCACTTGTTTCCAGAAGAAGCGCCCAAAATCCAGGAATTTCATGTGATGTGCAGTGGGATCTAGTGAGGTCTAAAATCATCAGAGATCCTCAGGTTTAACCTTCCTTGAAAAGTTCTTCTCAAGAATTTTGGTCTGTTGTGTGTCCTGAATGCTCCTACAAATGGGCACTTACTACAAGGTCTTATTCCATCCTGTTGTTGTAAGTGCATCTCTGACTAGCCACTACTGATATAGAAATGATGATTGCTTTGAATGGGGCAGGTTGTGTTCCACTGCATTTTGGGTAGTGCACTCACAGATGATCCTCCTAGGGGCACAAGAAGCAGCAAACACAGGGTCATAGACTGGGGTCAGGCTCTTGCACTGCTATTGCAAAGGGAGACTCTAGGGATGGCAGTCTTGCACTGTCATCTCTCCCTCCTGCTTCCACCCACTTCCTGGTGAATGGTTCTCTGTCACATAACATGGTAAAATGGTATGTAGAAGCTTGCTTAGGCTGCCTCATGTTTCCCTCAGTGAATTATTTTTCACAGGTCAACATTGATCATCCACCCTTCTCAGCACTACCTATTTGGCACAAATCAGGTGGAGCAATCAATCATTTCAAGAGACCCAATTGCAGCATTCCTTTAGGCTGGCATTGGTGGTTTTGGTGTGTACACCAATCTGAGAACTTAGAAGAGCTCATCTTCTAAGGTTTTAGACTTCTTCCATTCTCTTACGTGCTATCTATGAGTGTGAGGCTTCATCTTTGTGAGTTCCATTGCATTTGCACTTGCTCATTCAGCATTCAAACAGATGCTTCCTTCCACTAATGTTTCTAGCATTGGCAGCAAGCATTGTATTTGTCTGATCATTAGTACTGTACAATATGCCCCAACATCATCAGCATCAAGGCTCTTTGCAAAAGCAGATGATTGGGTGAGAACATGGACAACCTTTATTTCTACAAAATAGATTGGGACCATTACATCCTCTATGTCCTCCCATAGAGCATTTGAACGGCACTCATCATCATGTAGTCGGGTTGCTTGTCATGTTTGTGTTTTGTAATTGGAGAGCAGCTAGAACATCCCCAAATCATCACATACCTATAATCACATAGCCTATCTTCTACAACCTTATACTTCCCCCTCACACTTCCAAGGTAATTACTACGTGAGTGGATAAGTATCATATGATAAGTAGTTGGGGAATGTGAGTGGTTATCATGTAGTAGGTAATGCACTTGGTGGCTTCTATGTAAGTAGATGCATGTATATGGTTACCACAATGGTTAGATGTGGTGGGACAGGAATCCATCAAATAAGTCTCTCCCGTCCACACACAATCCATCATTCATGGTGCCTGGTTTCTTCTGGCCACCACAGTGCACCATCCACTGTTAAAAACCCATTATGGTCCAGAAGTGGATGAACACCCACTGAGTTGATGTCAGGTTTCACCTTGGTAACCAACCTTATATATTCAAGGCCAGGTTCAGATTTCACATTGGTAATCTATCCTCTAAATTATAGCTCTGGTCCTGAGGTACAGAGTGAACCAACAACAACCACCCTTGGTGAACCACAAGCTATAGATGGTTGGTGGACATGGAACTTTTCCATTGGCTTCTACTTCTATAGCCAAACTCAACAATTTGCTTGGTTGTTGGTTTTTACTACCTACTTAATAACAACTCACTAGGTGTCCTCTTATCTACATATGAACTGTGGGCTCTGGTCCCATGGGCTGTTGTGACTTCACACACATGAATGCACCATCCTCAATTTACTGTTTTGAGGCGATCCAGTTGGATGAACCCCAACTACAAAGCCCCTGGCACAATTTTAGAACCCTCAAGTATATAGCGAGGTTATCTGGGGAATGAGAACCCAATGTAAAAAGTGTACAGTCCATGTGTCATCCATCCACGGTGGTGTGTTTGTGGGTGCTGATTCACTCTAGTGCTGGGTGGCTCTCTCTTTTCTTTTTTAGAACCTTATCGAGCTTCACCAATAAACATACCTGGTATGAAAACATGATTGATGGTTCTTATTGGGATGAGAATTGGCTCTATGAGAACTTTAAAGGGTATGCAAAAAAGCCAATGTTGATTTTCAGTTAGGCTTTTAGATTTAGGTTTTAGAGGTTTAGGCTTTAGGGTAGATGTGTCCGTGAGCAAATGGTTAAGAACTCAAAGGAGGTTGAATTCTCACACATTGTTTCTAGGCTCTTGAAGTACAAATAACATTGGTCAAATCCTCACACATTGTTCTTCTACTCTTGAAGCACAAATAACATTTGTAGCCCTTCACTTAGTGCTTCCCATATCACAAAAATTGTTCAATTCCATGCAAAAATGGGGAGGATATTGGGTGTCTGGTGCAAGGGGGTTCAATGTTCAATGATGAGCAAACTAAATCAGATTAGGATTTTGAGCTTTGACAATTGCATCTTTGTTGCTAGAATACCAATAAGTTTTGTAAAGTCCTATTTGGGGCACCCATTACATTTTTAATCACTCAAAACATATTAAAAATGAGGAAGATATGAGGTTGGAACTAGAACTAGAAAGGGGTTTAGAGCTTTAGAGCTATTTTTTCAAAGTTTTTGAAGCAAACTATCACTCATCTTCCTCTGTTCTTTATGTTGATCCTTTATTTCTAACACTCAAAAAACAGTTGTAACCCTCTACTTTGCATGTCCAACAACACAAAAATCTTTCAATTTGGTTAATGAATGATGAAAATATTAGAAGATGTTCGGTGATAGGTATGTGTTCAATATTGGGCAATTTTATCTTAGCTAAGTGTTAGGTTTAGGCTTTAGGTGGATTTTTATTTTTTTATTTTAAGAACTAACAACAAATGTTTTTGGATAAATAGGTTGTGAGAACCATCTTTGAGATCCACTAGTTCAAAAATTCATGAAAACCAATTCAACTAAGAACCAACTAGATTTCTTTTTCAAAGTTCTAAAATCCTGAATGGTTTTCTAAACTTGAAATTTTATTTATTTTAGAACTTAACAAAAAAATTTAAATAATCTTAAAAACCAAAAAAATGGTTCTAAAAAAAATGAAAATCACCCAACATTAAGTCACTTTCACCATGCATCTATTTGCTTAATGGCCATTTATTTTCTCACTTGCCTACTTATTGACCTACTTGCAAGACCTATATTTTACAAGATAGGTTATCATTATGAAACTTGATATCAAATCATTTGGGGTTCATCCACAATGAATATGGTTAATGGCTTCCAATTAATGGTGCACTAGTGGTTGATTTTTTTTCCTAGTTATCAAATTCGTGGTTTTGATGAAAACCTTGGATTCCAATTTTCATCAAACGTGGCTAATTTTTTTCAATTCAAGCAAACAATGAGTGTGGATCTAAACAAGGTTCTTCAAATTCATAAACCTTTTTGTTTTTAGTGTTTCTCAAAAGAATTCCAAATATGATTTGATTTTCAAATGAATATAGTTTCACCTTAACCACCAAAAATTATGGACAAGCAATGTTGTACAAAAAAATAAAAATTGGTCACATGATTATAATGTGCATATTTTCTACCACATTTTCACAAAGGTGTTGGCTAATTCCCTAAAGAATGAGAACTTTATGAAGAAGGGCCAAAACACCGATCCAATTTAAGTATATCATTCTAGTAAAGGGTTTGTTGCACGGTCTAGTTTCAACAAACAACTAATAACAATTGAAATCATTGTTTTAGTTTTAACATGAAGCTAGACTTGTAAAACATATCATTTAAAACAATGTCCACAAAGTGTGTAAGTAAGTGACATGCCTTTATGGGCCAAAGGTGGGTTTGTCTAGTTGGGGCCCATGTTGCAATCACCATGGGGTGGTCCTCATGTCAACATGGGTGTTGCGATTTGACTATCAATCCAAATTTGATTCTTGGTGTGAAAAATTGTCACCTAGCATAAAGGTATGCAAAAATAGGTGAAGGATTGAGCAAAGGCTTGGGGTCCCTTTGAAATAAATCCAAATGTTAGACTTGCAATTAAGGTGCCAAACAAAATCAAGGGGTTCTTGATGATGAAACCTTGAACCATTTGGGAAGTTTGCATTTAAGTTGAATCCCTCCCACCCAAGGTAGAAGGAAATTAAGATTCTTCCAAAAAATGAAAGATATTTGATGAAACCCTAATAGGCTTTATTAAACAAACCACCCAACAAGGAGAGAAATGAAGAACAAATAAAAAGGACCCCAGTCAAAGCCAATGGCACAAAAACCCAAAGTGGGTCACAAATGGGCAAAGGAACAAATTATGTTTCAAAACCCCCACTAATTGTAAGAAGCATATAAAAGAAGGAAACTAAAAGGAAACTTGAAAGTGTAGTAATTTTAAAAAAATGTTTACTTACAACAATGGTGTGTTTCAAAATAGAACAACATGCGTTCTTTGCAAGGCTATTGACATTCTTTGCTTATAAACAACACATAAAACTATCAAAGGAGGGCCACTGGTGCCCTTTGTTGACTATGTCATGCTAGCATATTAATGAAATTTTTTTTTCATTCATTGGTGGAAGCATCCAAAAACCATTATCGCAAGGGGAAGAAATGCATATGTCAAATGTTAATCATAGCAAAGGTTTTTTTTTGCCTAAACTAGCACCATCATAACCACATTGTGAAATGAAGCAACTCAAAAAACCAAATTTAGTCAAGTGGGATTAGCAATGACCACACTAGCCAAGGTGTGAATGCGATTAACTAATAATTTGATGTCAACCCATCAACAAGAACATTAAAAGGAAGGTGGTGGAAGGACATGGGTTTGTTCATGTAATACATGAAACCTTATGTCTCTCGTAATGGAGGTGAAAGCATTTTGAATCGCATCATGGGATGAAATTCATTCCTCACCATCGAAGCAACAAAGATAGTGGGTCCCTATAAGATTTAAGGGTTAGCCACAACTACAATGAGTCATTTTGAGAGTTAAAAGATGGGAAAATCCCAACCTAGTGTGCAACGCAAAGGAGAAATCATTAGACACTAAATGAAAAGGTAGAATGATTGGGTGAGCAAAAAGGTTAAAAATTGCCCCAAGCTTGCATAAGATCTCAAAGTGCATAATGTGAATAATAAGCCATATTAGAGATGATGTTAAAAAAAAAAAGTTGTGCAATTTGTTTGAAATGCTCTCATGAAACCAATATAATCCCCTTTCAACAAATTGCATGGAAGGAAGAACACATGTCACTATGTTTAGGGAAAAGAATTCAACCGTTAACCCCTAATGGGTTTAAAAGGGGAATGGACCAAAACTACCAACGCCTATTGCCTTCAACAAGAATGGGCCATAATTTGACAAAACTTTGGTAGTGATGATAGGTACAATAAGTACCCAACCCCCAAATAGGTTGTTGGCATAATGAGCTTTGTGGAAATGAGGTTAATTCCCCCATGAGAAATGGAAAAAAAAACCTATTGACACACTAAAGGTGCATGTGGGTAATCTAAAAAGCATGGGTTCAAGAGTCTTCCAAAAACCTACATGAAGGTAAAATTGAAATAAATGAATTACAGTCGAAAGATTGATAAATGAAGTAAACAATACAGTGGATAGGAAGGTTTTTTGGCAAAACATAAAGAAAGAATCCCAAAAACAATTTGGACATCCCTTAAAATTGGAAGTGCTTTTACATGGTGAACATCTTTGTTTAACGCACTTTGCAAGAAAGAAGAAGAAGAAGAAACATACCCAAACATGACACCCAAAACCCTAATGTTGTCTAACAGGCAACAAAAATCAACGAAAGGAGAAAAATTATGAGGTAGACTAGATAGGCAATGAAATCGAATGTTTTGTGGGGTTGGACCATGAACCCAATGGAAATTAATTGAAAAACAAAATGGTCAAAAACAAGATGAATAATGGAAGTTAGGCCAATGATGTGAATGTCATCCACAAGGGAAAGGAAAATACAAGAAGAAAAATTCTCACAAAACATCACAATGCACAAAAACGGGCTAAAATAAAAAAAGGTTTAACGTGTGGATCACCCTAATGCATGCCCTTCAAAAAATGGATGATTAACAAATCTCCCAAGGGGGAATGGTGGCTAAAGAAAAGGGAAACCTATTGGGCATAAACAAAACAAACAAAGGGGGGAAATTGAAACGATTAACCTCTTGCCATTTGAAGCTCTTGAAAGATGGCTCCCTTTGAAATGGTGTTGAAAACATTTGTGACATCCACTTGTAACACCACCCAATTAGAATGGACATTTTGAACAACTCAAACACCATGAACCACTACCTCACACCCGCCCTACTACCACACCAAATCAATGAAATGACATGTGAGTGGAAAAAACGTTACGAAACTATAAACATAAAGTTCTACTCATTAACTGATATAAAACTTCACCCATCATAATCGGTCAAATGCCTCTAGAAAGTTTGGCCAAAGTCAAAAGCTTGGCAATGCCAAGAACTCATGCAATGGACCCCAAGATATGATGAGCAACAACATGGGAACTCACTTGACAAACTCACTTGACAAAGTTGTGCGAAACCGCTTGTTGAATCATTGATTTAAAAAATATTTTTTTAAAGTAGAAAATACCTTCTTGAAAATGGAAAGCCTTTAGATTTTTCTAATGCAAATTTTGCTATAGAAGACCCTAGGAGTGATGGTTCATTGGTATAACCCATTTGGAACTTTAGGACTTCTAAAAAGGTCTTGGGTTTAAGCCCAGTGGAAACATCAAAACCCAAATATGCACATATTCACTACCACAAGAGGTCCTATTAAAGCATCTTCCAAAACACAAATTACACTAATCAATATAAATAAAATACATATTTTTAGTAGTTGTGTTGTCCTATACATTTTGACCACCATCAATCCCACCTTGGAACAAAGTATAAAAGTGTCATGATAAAGCTACATTTATGGAAAAATACCTTCTAAAGGGCCACACAGCCCACCAATGCACCATCCATTGCATGCCCATTATTACTCAATTGTGGATGAACCTCATTTAAATTAATATTTGGTTTCACCTTGATAATCAAAAGAAATAGGTTTCATATACGTAATAAAACAAAGCAACTAAGCTAATCACCATGGTTAGCTAGGGAACTAAAACCCAACAAAAAATCATTTTCACTTACCATCCATCCTTCATGGTGTGCTCGTGGGTGTTGGCTCACTGTGGCTTTTTTTAAATACAAAAAAGACCACCCAACAACAAAATGGCCAGAACATCTATGGAATGTTTTTACACTGTAGACTTTATTGATGTGTTCACACTTGATTTCATTATGTTTTCATGGGCTATTACCAACATGGTGTTGGACTCTACCATGTGTATATTGAAATTTATCATGCCCACATCAGATTTCACCAATTTTTCATCCATTTGAAGCATGGTCCTCAAGTAGATGATGTTACAAATGAATTAAGAAATTTGGAAGCGACTTTTTTTACCCCTTTGTTAGATCCAAATTGGATTCTATTAGACTATCTATTGAGCCATTCAATTTTCCCAACTCTACATTGCATTTTAGCATGTTTACATTTGTTTTATTAGTCTTTATTGATTTATCAAGAATGTGTGGCTTCATGCGATTCATGACATTGTGACATTATCTTGTTCACCCTAGAAATGAATCTTCATTCTCTTCCCATTTTGACCTACATGATATAAAAATGCATATTTAAGGTCTTGGTTTTCAAAATTAAACCCAAAATTAAAATAAAATAATTTTAAATCTACGTAAGTAACTTAGGTCTACCTATCTATTTTGTTAAGCTTATCCTCTTTATTTATTTACATAGATGTCCATATTGACATTTTATTGATTTGAAATTGAACAATTAAAATTTAATTAATTAACTAGAAATATTAAATTGAACTTAAATGTGCCATGTGTCATTAAAAATTTGACCTTAAAAAATGAATGGAATTATTATATCACATAACAAATTCTTATTTTTTCAAGTGTCACAATCTAAGTCAAATCTAGAATGGATATGTGATTTTTTTCAAAAATTAAATAAAAAGTAATTTAAAGAAAATTCAAAAATGTTATCACGCATCATTTGTTGTTATTGTTGATCAAATCAATTAGATTTTAGTTGCAAATGACAATATGTATGCGTTTAGTCAAAGGATAAAAATATAATTTGTTGAATTTTATTTTCCATGCAGAAATCATGTCATTTGTGACTAGTGAGATTTTATTTGTATACGTTGCTTGTAATTTAAAATTAATCATATAAACTAGTTGCAAAATCTCATTTTCTTTTATTGTATGGACTTTAGATTTATCTATGAAATATTGTTTAATCCATGAAACTTCAACCATTGAGCACACATTTTTTGTCAAATTCATCTAATACAATTCAATTTGTTTCATTCTTCAAAGATCATCTAATCATTTCCTTTACATTCATCCATTGACCCTTGTTTCATTTGAAAGGATCAATTCATCCATCAAACATCATTCTTCTAAATATTTTCATGCCCTGGGATCACATGCATGCATTGAAATGTTTTTTTTAGTTGTGCGGTTTCCCTGATAACAATTCATTTAATCTATTTTGTAATGTTCAATTGTTTACTTTCATATCCTCACTACAAGAGAATGTAGTTTTTCATTTTTCTCACACAAAAGGCTATAATGCATAACACATGAATCAGATAAACTTTATGGTTTCATCCATTACAATGTACAATATGTGATGTATTATATTAAAATTACAATTTGACATTAGATTATGGCACATATTACACAAACCTGTTTTATTCAATGGGTTCACATTCACATTGGATGAATGCAACCCCATCATCCCAAAAAGAAAAGTTAATTTATCATCCAAAGGTACAAATGACATGGTGGATGGGATGAATGTTGGTAAGGGTTTTCATTGCATGAAAGTTCATCATGTAGACAAATCCATCCATTACAATTCATTACATATGGTTGGGGTCTACTTCACCATCCTATAATCCATTGCCATGACCTCATTCACCAAGCAATCTTTAAGCAGCATTTGCATCAATACAAAATTTATTCTTTGGATCACATTCAGCTATGAATATCAGGTATGCCATGGGAGGCCACATTCTTCTCCATCAAAAACAATGTTACACAATGTTTTCTATGAGGAACTAATGGGCCCATGATTCTCTCATCAAGAATTGCAATGTTCCAACCACTTCTAGTATATTGCCATCAATTCTTTAAACTAAAATGCTGTGTTTGAGTCATTATTATCAATCCAGGAGTTGCATTGACCAAATCAGAAGCTAAATTTCAACTAAATTTCAGAACCCTTTTTAATGAACTTAGAATCAACCAGAATGATTCTGCCAAACCACTCTGATGGGTGGTATCTGACAGATTGCAAACCCTACAAGATTCAGATTTGTGCACAATCTTTATTATTGAACTGGACTAAATTCCAGAAAAAATTGGGAAGTCATTTGTGTGGGACTGACTTCATAGGAAGCCACAACAGCAGCACCAGCATCTAAAATTGAGAAAAGTCGAGGTTGCAAAGTTCTTTCAAATTGAATCCAGGTGGTGAAATGACATACTGGCCTGTAAGGAAGGAGGATGTAATCAGTCTGTGGGTAGCCTGGGTTAAGTGGATTCCATCCCACACTATGTAATCCTGTGGGTCAGGAGCTGAATCAACCTTCACAAATTGTGGGCCAACCCCAGGCAGTGATAATTCACCACTATCTCCACAGAACACATCTGGGTTGCAGTTGTAAACTCCTCCGAAACCACAACAAGCCTTCAATTTCTTATTGGGATCGAATCCTGTTACAACAATGAATCCCAAACAGAACCCATTTTTCATCAACCATACTTACTTTTAGAGGATCTGCAGATTTCACAAAACCTTACTCATTCATCAATGACAAAAGATTGCAAAAAGTTTCAGCTATGCACATTTGCATTGTGCTACAACACCAGTGCAGTAGTGTATGTAATGCCCAGTGTGACCATAATATTTTTGTTAACCCAACTCCATGTTTCAAGGTGATGAGATCAGGGGTGAGCAGAAATTTATGTGTACCATATCGGGCAGGATCTGTAAACAACTCTGTGATAGCACTAAAACCATCATACTGGATGATCAATGTGCCATCAGCTGCATAGCATTGTTGGAGGTTAGTGAGTGCCTGCCGGAGGCGTGCATTGAAAACTCGGGTCACATTATTGTACTCATCCAAGCAGCCATTGCTGTCAAATGGCCCACTCCCTCCAAATTTGGTCAACATTATTGGACTGCAACCTTGAGGTGAGTGGTTTCCAACAATGATAGTTCTTGCTCCACTGTCATGAAGTTGCTGCAATTTTGTGCATACATGTCCCATGATGTGCAAAAACAAGCCCAAAGAAACACACAAATTTGAGATTCAATCAGTTAACCTTTGCAGAAATTTAATGTTGTGATTTTTTTTTGGTTAACTATAATCATTTTACTGAAAAGAAAAAAACCATAACATGATTACCCAAATTGTCAAATTGGGTTGCAAGATTTACAATTTAGTTCTACTTCATTTGGGCTGTAGTGGCAATTTTTGTTACCTCCACAGCAGAGATTAAAGAGCTGAGTGACTGGGGCAGTATCATGTCAATAACGTCTTGAGGTGATAATCCACGATTATAAGAGTTGTAGAAGTCATTTGCTCCAATCTCAGGTATGATGTATGCTGCCGTTGGCAAGAAACTCACCGGCATATATGGTTCTGAAAATATGGTGGTGCAGTAAAGTATTATTATACCAGGTGTCATTAACCCACAAAAACTAAGTAACAAGTTTTCCTGCATTCTCAGGGCTAAACATGATACACAACATCAAGGATCAATGTAATAATGATCAATTGACATATTTCCATATATGGGAAGAGCTGTAAATTTTGGGCAATTTGTATATGCACTACTTACGTGCAGAGTTAAGAATTGCTGTCTTATAGACAAAGAACTGGTCAAGCTGAAGCTGCAGGAAGAAAGGGACCAAGGTAATGTCAGGTCGAGATGTTGCTCCCGCATAAGCAAAGTTGACACCATGAGTGTAATCAGGAGTCAGTGTAGGGTGCAACTGTAATGCAATGGGTTCAAAAAATGGGAAACCAAAGGCTTGTGCTGCAACCCAACAACCACCAAAAATTCATGCGCATGGTCAGAACCTTTGCACATGATCAAATATCACAAGACACAAATTATACCATTTGGTCAGTGGGATGGGATTGGATTGGATTGGGTAGAAGGGGATGAATTGAAAATCTTGATGTACATTCAATATGATATTTTACCTATGAAGTCAATAAGGAGGCGGCCATCACAGAAGCGGTCACGACCTGGCACAGTGAAATTGTAGGATTCACCATATGGGTAATTGAGAATGGATTGATTGTACCCAGAAAATAGAAATTGTACATTCCCTGTGTCTGATAGTGAGTCTCCGAATATGAAAAATGCTTGTGGACATGTGAAGGAATTGGTGGTGAGCAGTGATCGAGAATTGGGTGCTGTGGTACTCGAGCTGTTGATAGACAAGTTGTTGTGTGCATCAGATTCAACATGTGGCTGGGAGCCAGCAGTAGTGCTGAAATTATGCCCAGTACCAACAACATGATGGCTTTGGTTGTCGTCATCAATCAACTGAATGATCTGAGCAGCTTCTGTGAGATCTCCCACATGACTTGCTAAGAAGAACAACAGTAGCTGCAACAACAATCTGCCAGTGATTGACACTGCCATTCTGTTTCCAGATTAGTATCAAGTATGGTGGCCATGGCTTGCAAAGCATTTCAACAAGTTACCGACTGAAAATCCAGTTCAAAGTAAATCACCTGACTTTCTAGAAAGATGTTGTGGCTGAGAAAATGACAGAATTGACAATACAACTTCCACATAATAAAGAGGAAATGATGCAAAGTCTCTTAACCATAAACTGCTGGGAGCCACAACTCACCTGGGTCAAGCTTACAAGCTGCTATGAATCTGTGAATATTTCTTCTACAAGATGTGGCAAAAATTGAGCAGTCACCTGTCGATCAGATGGTCCAGAACACAAAAGCACATTGCATGTATGTGCTGGCTTGACTGGCTGGCTGTTCACCTTCATGCTGGAGGTGGACATCTGCAGAAAAACAGTGATCCTAACATGGCTACCTTATGGGTGCTAATTAGTGCTTCAGTGACATAATCCAAGACAACACCCAATGTTGTCAAATGTAAAGCCTAATGCAAGCAAGAATTGAGAAGAACACCCCTGGAACATGTAGAGTTGAACAAATGCAAACACCTGGAGGGTGCTTCTAACTCTCAAGCAGATGTTTCATACCTTAACTTGCAGGCAAAGCACATCCAGTAAATGGAGAACCTCATCTGTCAGAAAAAAAAATGCATGAATTCTTTTCTTGTAGAAAACATATGTCACAACATCATGAACTTGTTCTTGATGATGCAATTTTCTCATCTGGTTTGGACCATTACACTACCAATTTATGAGCAACAAGACAACAGCAACAGATGGACCGTCCTTTAAAAGAAAAGCATTGAAACCTTCAAGTTCCAGGTACATCTTGTAAACCAACAATCAAGGTGTTGAAGTAATGAAGCAAGTCTTGGAGAAAAACCCACTCAAATCACAGAACTATGATAAATCTCCCCCACAAAATCCAACAGGGAGGGCGGGGCAAGAAGACCTTGACAATGAATGAAGAACATCAACAGACCAAAATGCAAATGCAAGAGTTAGCAACTGAATTGATGGAGACCCACCTGGAGATCTAAATACATCCTCCTTGTCAAATGCAACCTGATCCAGAAGACTCCAAGCTGGGAATAGTAACTCTATGATTCTAAGTCCCCCAAAATGTACCCTTCTTTTCACAACAGGAGACCCAAAACATTAGTCTGAAAACTCATCTAGATAGAGGAACTTTGTGAGCAATCTCAATATGTATGCCTTTCTCTAGAGCCACACTTTTTGGTTTTGTGCCCAAAGCAACTGGTCATATGATATGATTTTTTTGCCAGATGTGGCCTTGTACCTGTCACTCCATTTTGCACATATAGATGAGTCCAGGGTGTTTTTGTTGAGAAGTATACTCAACTAAAACTCAAATGAGAGCAAAGTTTTTGTCATTGCATTGGGGGTACACTCATTCAGCCAACCACCACATGTGTAGGGTTGTAAATAACCACCAAAGAAAACTTCAATTCCTTACATGGGTTTGAAACATGGTCTAATCATATGCATTGAGAGTTAAGCTTGGTTACCCTATTGATTTCACAATGATTCTTCAGAGTACTCTACTTATTCTCATATGTGAACAGCAACACAGCACTCATTTTAGGGTTACTCATTTTGCCTCCAAAATCATCATAGCAACATTTTCCCCCCTTGTGAAGTAATCTTAACCTTTTGTTCAGAGGTTGATAAGCTTCTGATTGGCCCTTCTCTCATCTCTCACAATGTGTAAATCACTAGCCCAAAAATGAAATGCTCATGAAGGCAGGCCCTGTAGTCAGTAATTTCCCTCCAAATGTCTGGGACGGAATTTTTGACTTTCACAAGGACTTTTTGGGTCTTCATCCTATTGAGTGGGCTCTCCCATCCCTTCATTGCAATGTGACATTTTTTCACCCAAGGTGGACTGGTGCGTGCTTTAGTTTGGGTAGAGCCCTGGGATGAGGGCATCACCAAAATTCAGGGCACAGCCCCTAATTTCAGTAATGCCCTCACCCTTGGGCTTTACCCTACACATAACCTCTTCCTCGTCTTTTTTTTCTTGCATACATCATCCAGACAGAGAATGGTTATGGATTTTTGTCCATTGAGAGGAGGGTTATATGTTTTTTGGTCCATTGACAAAAAGGTTCTGAAACTTTTCATCCACCCACATAAGAGTTATGGGATTGCTTCAAATCTCTGAACAGAAGATTATGTCTGACGGTAACCAGTGAGAGGACATTGGTTACTGGAAATAACTTCGGTGCTCCTGTGCCTCAGTTATTGGGAGGGCCAAAGTCATTTCCAATAACCAGCATCCTCTAGGTGGTTACCTAGTTCATTCTTGTTGTGAGGAGCTACTTACAATTGGGTTTTGTAGTTATTGTGTAATCTCTTGAATCCTCTTGTTGGTATTTTGCACACAAGTAACTCTAAAGAAAGCAATCCAGCAATCCAGATATAATGGGCAATTGTGAAAACCATACTTCAAATAAAGAAGATGATGGTGCCTGTTTCATCATGCACAGAAGTACTCTAAGAAATTAAATCAGCATGTTTATGTGTGGAAAGCAATGCAGATAGTGGGCAATTGTGAAAACCATACTTAGCAAGTAAAGAAGATGATGATGCCCATTTCATAATGCCCAGAAGTACTCTAAGAAATTAAGTAGCATGTTTATGTGTGAAGAAGCAATGCAGATAGTGGGCCATTTAATTCCAAGTGAAAACTATGTTTAAAAATTAAAGAAGATGATGCCCATTTCATCATCTGGGAGGGTGGGCGCAAAGGAGTATCAATCATCATGATCAGAAATATTGCTTGTACCGAAGCTGGAGGGTGGTTGTTTTTCTCGAAGAAAGTACTTGAATTAAACTTTCTTATGTGATGACTCTTCATGAATACAAGTCAAAAACAGACAAAAAAGGAAACCAGCAGGCCAAACCTTGGTTCTTTTCTTACATGGAACAGATCAAAAGACAACAAGCTTGGCTCTCTTACATGAACAGATCAAAACACCGAAACCCATTGAACAATCTAGAATAATGAGATCGGAATATTTAGGCAACTACTTTGTCATCCAAATTTTCCAACTTGTTCTTTACTCTTTCTCATGATGCATAGATAGAGAGATCTGTGTTAGATCAACCTAAAGGCTGTCACATTTGATATCCAAAGATGTAGATGGAAACATGATGTAGCACTTATCATGATTCAAAAGAGGACATCATGATGATCAGTATACATAATTGTCAAGGTGAAAAGCCAAAGATCAATATAGACTCAAGTTGGATATTCTGTGTTCTTCTTCTAACAAGTTGGAAGGAACTTGACTTGAAGAAGGTGCTCCTGCACTGCTTTCAAAGTTATCAAAACAGTAGTGACCCATGTGCGATTTCATAACTGCATCTTGTCATCATCCCTGTCGTCAGGTGCAGCTGCTGCTTGTCCTTCGCCAAATATGAATGAGTTCTGTTAGCTCCAGGTTAGGTCGTGGACTGTCTTAATGCAACAGAATCTTTGGGTGTTGGCCCTCAATGATCGTTTCAGATACACAGTTAGTTGAGCTTCATTTTGCAAGGAAAAGAGCTCATAGTTTGTCCATTTTAATCAACAAAAACTGCATTCATATTCTTGGCAATACCTCTCAGTTTTGATGGCAGGAGAGAGAGAGAGAGAGAGAGAGAGAGAGAGGAATACGGCCCCCTAGAAACCCTAGATTCTCCTCCTCTTCCTCCTTTGTATGTGAGTCTATGAAGCTCAATAACATTGGCGTGAATCTAGAAGCAGATGGACATGACACTTTCTTCCCCTCGTTGATAGGTTGCCCTAAGAAGGAAGTGTTTGTTATCTCGAGCTTCAGATCCACCACATAAACATGCTTTCCACATGTATTTTGCAGATTTGCATCACCATTCTACTTTTTCCAAGACCTTTCATCCTTGAGTGATAATCTTATGTACATTTGATTGTCTTGCATGTTGTACCAGCTGAAGAGGATTCAAGTAATTCCAATGCTTATTCCAACAGCTAATGAACAAGGTGATCTTCTTCTTCTTCTTCTTTATTTGTTGATGATCTGCTGTATTTCTCTGCAATAGTGAGAATAGCAATTGGAATCCCATGAGTGACGTTGTACTCTATACTGGGAAATTTTCCAGCTTTCTAATATAAAAAGGGTAGTGATTTCCTTGTTCCTGATCAGATCTTTGAGCTTGGAGTTTTGAGTTCATGACATTGGTATGTTTTCCTTTTTGAGTTTAACATCTCTGGTGAATTTTTCCTCATATAATTGCAGTTTCTAAAAGACTTCATATATGTTGTGAGTGTGTGGATGGTTGGTTTCTTCTAGTTGGATTTGGTCATTATACTCTGCTGGAAAACATTGTGAGATTATGTATAGGAGAAGGGTAGGGCCCTCAGCCCTTCCTTGTTTTGAGGTGCTGAGGCAAGGGTGGTAACCAGAGTGACTTTCACCAAAAAGAGGAAGGGCTAAGGGCCCTACGCTTCTCCATCATAAAAACCTGACCTAATTTTCAGAGGGCATGAGGGTGGTAGCCCAAGTGGCTTGCACCAAAAGAGGAAGGGTTAAGGGCCTATGCTTCTACATCGTAAAAATCTGACCTAATTTTCAGAGGGCATGAGGGTGGTAGCCCAAGTGACTTTCATTGAAAAACAAGGAAGGGCTGAGGGCCATGCCCTTCTCCACCATAAAAACCTGGACTAATTTTCAGAGGGTGCGAGCTTCCACTGCCAAAGATTTCTTCCATTTCAGAAGATCCTTGCTGAGTTCTTGCACCTGACAATGGCTGTCTAAAAACTATACAAAAATTAGGGCAGGTTTTTGCGAATGTTGATCATTAGATTAGTACTCCAATGAAGATGGGTGGTTTCAAGTTGATTTAACTAGGGATCACTTCTATGCTCTTCCAACTGGGCTACAAGTTTGTTTATAAATTTTCTGTGAGTTTCATCAGAACAATCCCCTTTATTTTCTCATGTACAAGTTGAAATCTTTAAAAGGGTCATTTTGTTTGTTCTTGTGTGTGGCTGTTCAAAGTTTCAAGTTGAGGAATTACCTGAGGACATTAATCAGAAGAAAGGATGAATGGGATGAATATTTTGCAAAACGGGTAAATTGTAAGCTCATCAGCTAAGGGTGGTGAATGTTGCTGCCTGCACTTTCTGGCCATTTCTAGATTCTTGAAAGTTTTTGCGTTTTTGATGTTGTGACTCATAGCAGAAAAGGTCTATGTGTGCAGCGCATTAATTTCCAATTTCTTGATGTGTGAGTTGTATGCATTTGTATGTTTAATTATAATTTTTCAACATTAAAAAAAAGAGGAACATTCTTTTATTCTACATGTGGCAAGAGTCAAAAGGAGTTGTTTGGCTGATATGTAATTTTGATTTCCATTTTATATGGGAGTACTGGCAATGGCAGTTTTCTGTATGTGTGATCTGTTGTTCTATTTAGTTTGATCAAATCTACTACAGCCAGTTGTTTGAATGCCAGATTCAGTTTGCAAGTGTATAAGTAACAATGTTCGATGAGACATCAAACTATCAATTCTTGTGGGTGCAATAATGTAAAAAACAGGTCATTTAATTTTGATCAAACAAGTTTGTACAATAGGTTCTCCAGTCCACATTTACAAAGCAATTGTACTCCAGGTGTGATCAGAGGATGTACTATGTCAATGTCAAGTGGCCATCAGAAAGGTATTTCTAAGGTTTTGAACATATTTGGAGAAGTACACAATGGAACCCTGGCACACAATGGAACACCAGTATGCAGATTTCAGATTTGAAAACATACGAGTTACAGTAGGGACACAAAGAGAGAGAGAGGAAAAAAAAAAACCTAATGGTGATACACATGATAATAAACCTTCGTCAGCAAGTTCTCTACTTTGATGGATGTTGATGAGACATAAGTCAGTCTCACACTGTCTGTCGATGTACACCACCATTGTGCATGTCAAGGGAGGGCTTCCATAGATGTTGATCTTTCTTGTACATGTTCATCCTTAGAGGAATTGCAATAGTGGAACATGACAAGGTAGGATTCCCATAACTTGGAAATACTAAAGAAGAGGAACCGCCATATCAGTTGAGGAAAGTGAACAAAGAGGTACTGCAATAACTGTATGGGAACGAAGAGGTAAGAAAATGTTGGCATTCCCCATATGAGTTCTGCTGAAAAGACTAATAAGATGCCGATGCAGAGAGCTACACCGAAGGGGGCTGTAGTAAGAATTTTATATTGTTTTCCCAAGTTAGGGGGGAGTCTAGCAAAGGCACAACTAGTAAAGGCACCCAGCACACAAAGAACAGAAAACATTAAAAGATAAGTAGCAAGTACCAGTTTTTTCTTCACTCTTTTCACAACTTGTCCAATGAAAACGTGGTGGAAAATTGGCATTGCTCCATATGCACCAGCCAAGACAGTTGCAACGGCAGAGTAGAAAGACAAACTGTTAAACGCCCAAAAAGCCTTAACTGCTGTTGTGTTCACAGGGTCTGGTGGTGAAGCTGGGAGTAGTGAGGAGCCTGAATATGTGATGCTTGCGATTAGTGCTGCGCCAACCAGAATAGCATTTGCTGCATCTACATATGCTTGCCTGTCCCTGTACAGCCTATCGACAAAGGCGCTCACTTGAGAATTATCCATTAGCAGTCTCTCAATGTCCCTGTATTTCTCCTTAACTGCAATTTCCAATGCCGTTTCGCCTCGCAAATTTTCGGCATTCACTTCGAACTTAGGATCTTTCAAGATTTCTCTTACCTGGTCTACCTTATCATATCCAACAGCAATATGAAGAATTGTCTCTCCCGTATTAGCTTCGGGATTGGGATTGGGAGTATCATGACAGATTTCAATGTAGATCGAGTCTGCACCATCTGCCATGCTTTCCAAGCCTTGCTCAATTATAATACTAGTGCACGTTAGAGCGTTGAGACTTAAAATGCAGTGCTGGATAGAATGGCGAGCTCCTTCGAGCTGGTGCGGGAGTCGGGAGTCGATCGGTGACGCAGCAACTGGTGTCGGCAGGTGGCACTCCAGCAGCATCCAAGGACTCTCCTGGATAAAAAAACTGCCTACTCTGAAATGGAAAATATGATGCGGAACTGTACAAGGCAAACAGACGAGAGGAAGCTGGTAGGGGAGAGAAATGATAAGCTGACGACAAATATGAAAAGAAAGGGAGGCGCAGGGCAGTGAACACGGAGGAGTGGTGCCCTGCAGTAGATGACAAGAAAGAAAGCTCTAGAGAGGTATCGTCGCGTGCACAAATATGTAGCAGCTCTCAGTACACCACAGACAGTGAAATACAATACACAAATGACGGTAAGGCTTTTACAGTGCATGGAACAGAGATTCAAGGTGCTTACTCGAACCAAGTAATACCATTCTTGCTTGGCTCTAGAGAAAAATCCCTTGAGATTAAGTTAGATCCCGAGCTTTCAGAAAAAAATTCTGCGTGACACTCTACATTAACGGCACAATTGAGACTAGATAATGCTCAGAGCAGGAAAAACTAAAGCAGGACATGCAAAGAGACACAAGAACAGTGAGGAAAAGAGAAGAGGTTAAACCCAAATCTGTGAAAAAACATGCGGGACCTCTGATTGATGAGATGAGAACTGACGCTGCAAATGCATATTGGCAACCGCGTGCGCTTGTTCCATTCAAGCGAGCCACTTTACCGACGATTTGGCTCTAGCAGGGTCATTAAGTGGGTAACAAGGTGCAAGTACCATCTTCATTTATTATTTTGCAGCAATGCCATAACCTTCCATAACTTTCATGCAATGGGATTAAAGGTGCCAAGGTACTATGGTATTAGTTTCCCACTAGCTAGTAGCCATGGTCGTCGGGTGTCAGGACGAAAAAGCAAATTGTGTTCTTTCCCACATCCTTTGAATGGCCAGCCTTATGTACTGTGGCACTGTATCACTGTTTTTCAAAACTTTCCTTGAACGTGTATTGATTACACAATGGAGAGAGCCCAAAATTCGGTAAGTAAACCTGAGAGCATTTTGGTAAGCTTTTAAAAGGAACTGATGCTTTGTTCTTCTGTACAAAATGACAAGAAGAAAAGCATGGTATAGGTACAGAAGAGGCCACTAATCTTGGTGATGATGGTTGGAGCAGATGGTGAGTGGGGGTGAGCAACTTTCCAACGAAAGCGTGCAGGCTACGAGCTTTTGAAAGTTGAGACCTCTTGGAGTCTTGGGCCAGTATTCTATTTTATGAATTTTTTTATGCAGCCTAAAGGTGCATTCAGACAGGGTGCTAACAGCTGACCCACTAACACTGACTTACCATCTAAAACTTTTACACTAACACTAACCCAAAATGTTGACAAACATTGGTAAGTGTATTCACACTTGTGATGTTTACAACTGGGGGGGTGACTATTTGGGGTGTGGAAATCTGGGGGTGTGCGGGTGTGGGGTATGCACACGTGCACATTTTCAGATAATTAGGATTACTTACCAGCATGAAACATTGATATGGCACTAACATGGTAGATTGATGACCTAGCATGGGTGACGTGGCAAGATGATGACTGGAAAGCATGATGTGGACACATCATGGTAGTCCCATGACATGGCAGAGATGACATGGAAATTACATGGTAGACATGTGGCCGATTGCTGCCTGTGGCCTTGATGACATGGTGTTGCATATGCTACACATAGTTGATGTGGTGTTGGTGTGGCAACTTCCTTGGATGGAACGTCACCTATCATGCATGTGAACATGACATCATGGTACTAAACTATAAGAGAAGGATTCATTGATGACAATTCCTTCCAATTGCCCATGAATTTGAACAAAGTTTACTCGTACCTTATTTTTTTAGGGTTCCATTTTATCTACAAAGAGTGTGATATAAAGAGTGTTCCCTTTTTTACTATTGTATTTTTTTCCTTGGAAATTAGGAACACATGGGGAGAAATTTGCAGCTTTTGTTAGCAACACCTTGAACTATATTTGAATGGAAAATGTGGCTTAATTTGTTTTCAATTGGCACACATATCGAACATATCAAAGTCTAGGTCCCAAGGTCTAGGCTATAGTTTCAACAAGGTCAACTAATAGGAGTTGGGGGGGATTATATTTGTATTCAAATTTGAAATTGGCACATTTCCCATGTGTATAATTTGAACCCCAAACATAGGGTTTTGGATTGAAAAGGGTTGGGTGAATTGCCCTATCATTGTTTCTATGAGATGACAAAATGCAAGGGAATAACAAGTTGAACTATGTCACCATGTCTAAGAAGCAAGAGTATCATAGTGCCGAAGTAGCCAAAGTAAAAAAAGTGAACAAAACTACATAAGAAACTTTGAAACACAATCAAATATTTGATGAGATAGAGGAAGAAGAGAACTTAGAATCAAAATCAAAGTTTTTTTAATCCCTCTACAAAGTCCAAATGAAACAAAGAATAAAAGTGTGGAATATGATCAGAGGTGCAATGAAAAATGCAACAAGCATTAATCAACATGATTTTTTACCACACATGAAAGGATTTTTACAAACTTGTTGAATCTAATGTGAGGTTGGTGAGCATTGCCCCCTATGTCTATAATAATGGAACCAAAAAAAACAAAAGTGCAATGTGGTGAAAAGATCCAAAATGTGGCAACATCCACTACACCAGGAGGTAATAGCAGGGATGCATAAACATCAGCTAGCACCCATCACCCAAAAGGTAAATGTTAGGCCTACAATTTTTCCACAGTCTATGGAATGGTGTAAACAAGGTTTGATCTTGACATCCATTTCTTAGGAGAGATAAGAAAGGGTGGGGAATGAAAGGGAAAACATGCAAAAAATGTGAAGGATATGACACTATATGGTGAAATAAAATCTAAATCTAACATGTTTGTCGTCAAAGCATAAGAAGATAAGGGGATAGTCCTAATTCATAATTTTCAACAACACATGTAAAGGTTTTTAAATGAAACAAACAATCACCACAAAGAAAATTGTAGTGTAGTTTATTGCCCGTTGGTTGTAGTATAATGTATGGGAAATCAATTCTGGGAAAGACTTTGCGTCATCCACTAACGTATAAGACCTTTTTGTTGACCTCACCAAGGTACAACATTGTTAGCAATTCATCAATTTCCAAGGACACAACAAACACTTGTTTTCACTAATTAACAAGTTATGAGGATTGTTTAGGGTAATTGTAGACAACATGTTTATATTGGCAATGTTTATATTTGTCTTTCATTATGGTATTTCACTATTCACTAAATCATTGAACGCCATAGACATGTGTATTATAGGAGTGTATGTTTAGACAAGATTGGCTCATGCATGAAGTCAAGTTGGATTCTATTATCATTTGGTTGTAATATTGGAATTGCTTTTCCACAATGTTACGTTATTTTTTGAAGTTTGAATCTCTATCAAGTGCTTAAAACAATGGTTCAAGTGGTGAACATGTTGTTATGGTCAATGAAAGGTTTAAACCTTTGAAATACGTCTAATAGTTTTTGGCCGAAGGTTGAATGGTTGTTATGAATGTTCCATGTTGCTAGTTATCAATACCACTTGAAGAATTTTAGGGATGGGTGGTAGAAGATTAAATGGCAAGAACACATGGGGAAATATATAATTTGTAACTTCTAAACTATGATTTCAAACTTTGCCAATTGCAAATTTGGGGGGTTAAACACACAAAAGGGTAGGTGTTCTTGGGTGAGAATACAAAAATTTCAACAATGAACACAAATCATTCCATAATATCACCAATCATGGGAATATGTATGGAATTCAAAGTCCTTATCGCAAAAGGAACATCATATCAGATGAAACCATGGTATTTTATATGTAAAAAATTGACGAAAAAATATCAAGTTTAGAAAGAAAGAGTTTTTCACAAAAACACAAGAAAGTAAATTCAATTTTTACTTAAATTTCATTCTAAAACCATGGTGCTTTCCATTGGGTTTATATTATTTGAGAAACAAAATTTGAGACATTTTCAAATAGTATAAGTAGGGAATAAGTACTTTTGAATTTGATTGGCCAACATGGTGTTCAAAAGTACTTTTGCATTAGAAAATTTAATGAAATAGATTTGTGTGAAATTATAACATAAAAAACATTATATATTGAAAGGAAGGAAAATAAATAAAATTTATTTTTTCTTTGGTAGAATATACTTGACACATACTTGAAACAAATGTTACATTGTACAAAGTAGGCTTGAAAAGCTATTTCCATTTAGAAAAGTCTATTTGAAACCTACTTTTACAATGTAAAATTTTAATTTAATTCATAATAATGAAGAAGTATCTTTTTTTTCATCATTTAAATAAAAGTATTAAATGTATAATAATTTTATGATGGGTTTTAGTCCTACTTTTTGTTAGCTTGGCAAGTAGATTGCCAAGGTAATTCAATTGTATACTTTACCATGCTTTCATCCTACCACGAATATTGCCATATCCAATCAATCATTGTGGACAAACATCGTAGGTGTTTGTAAGTGAACACCCACAATCCATTAAAGAAAAAATAAATGATGTTGGTATTTTAGAAAATAGCCCACAA
>Ga0116227_10005177_pt1 | contig 27752 bp, 14 predicted proteins | sample S1TSphgellanicum_FD_89693 | JGI IMG/M metagenome (GOLD analysis project Ga0116227, IMG submission 89693) | Host-associated microbial communities from peat moss isolated from Minnesota, USA - S1T2_Fb - Sphagnum magellanicum MG | ecosystem: Host-associated > Plants > Peat moss > Unclassified...
AAAAAAATCCCCATCTTCAAAACCTATTTAAAAAAAAAAAAAAAAAAACAACAACTTTTTCATTTTTTGGAAATGAATTTTCGTTTTTTGATTATTATTTAAAAACCTATTTCAATATATATATAATTTGGATTTAAAATGGCGGACTTGAATGGTAGGCCTACTAAGCACGCAGGTTACCTATAATGTAGCCCGACGAAAGAGAGGGCAGGGGAGGGGTACCAGGTGAATGAACGCGGGGTGGGGGTTGCTCTGTTCCTCCCGCTCCTGCTGCAGTGAGCTGGCGTTGCAGGAGCACAGCGACGATGGCGGGCCCGACCTCTTTCAGCACACCTTGTCGTGATTTTGCACAAAACCAGCGAACTAAGGAACGAACGAAGAAAAAATGCCACATTTCTCTTCCTCCTCTTCCTCCTCCTCTTCTGTTCAAGCTGTTCTCTCTCTCCCCTTTCGCACTTTTACAGAGCTCCAAAAACACTACTAGCTTGCTGTTAGAATCAGAGCTAACAGTTCTAACCTACCAAACTAAATAACCACCCAAATCAAGTTGCCGATTTTTATACTCAATAAAGTTTTTAAAATTGAAATAATAATTTTTAGATTCGAAAATAATTTTTAGAATTCAAATATCAGTTTTTAGATCAAATAAGTTTTTGGAATTTAAATAACAATTTTTAGAAATGAAATGTTAGTTTTCATATTCAAATAACAATATTCAAAATTGAAATGTCAATTTTTAAACTCAATTACTAATTTTCAGATTTGAAGTATTAATTTTGAGAATCCAAAATAATAATTTGGAATTTAAATTTTAGGTTTGAATCAAATGATTATTTAAAATTAAAATGAAATTTTTTTGGAGCTGAAAAATAAATTTTCATATTCACATAAAAATATTCAAAATTAAAATGTCCATTTTTATGATCAATTAATAATTTTCTGAATTGAAATACTAATTTTTGGATTCAAAATATTAATTTAGAATTCAAAATCAATTTTTAGATCAAATAAGTCTTTTTGAATTGAAATTGAAAATATCATATTCAAATCAAAAATTTCAAATTTAAATAATGTTTTAAAAAATTGAAATAACAATTTTCAGATTCAAATATCAAGTTTCAAATTCAAATATATTTAAAAAATTTAAAATAACAGTTTTCATGATTGAATTATCAAATTTCAGATTTGAATTAAAAAATTCAAAGTTCAAATATTAATTTTGAGATTGATTATATGAAAAGTATACATATGTATGCATATTATATATATATATAATTTTAGTACATACATTAAAATATACTCTTATGTCATTGTAGAATACCTTTAGGATGCAACTAATTTGGTGATTATTGCAACTAGTGGGACATATCAACTTGTTAATGGATGAAAATAAATGTAAAATTGATGTAATCAATAGGATGAAATTTCTAATAGTTGCATCATAGTTGTGTAGATGACCAAAATAGTTGAAAGTTGGTCTTGTAATTACAAATATTCCCAAATCTAATCATAAACAACTACAAGTTGCATGTAGTCATAAATGGAATGGTTACGTTTTGGTTAATTTTTACTAGTGACACAATCCAACAAGGTTTGAAACCAAGACCTCATGGAGATGTGTTAAGGTCTTCACCACCAAATCACATTAAAACTTTAATAATATAAAAGAAATGGTTTAATTTTACAATGTTTGGCATGAAATTGTTTAGGAAATTAGAATTTTAACACATTTTTTCTTTTTAAAAACTTATTTAGATAATACAAATGAAAACATGATCTTGAATTTTATTCAACAATGTATTTAGAAAAATAATTATAATTTTTAAAGGATTTTTTAAAAAACTTAAAATCCACAAATCTCTTTTTGTTTAACACATATTTTTGTTATGTAAAATATATGTCCATTTTTTGTGGAATTGCAAGCTTTTATTTTTACCAATATGTTTAAGCATAATTTTATTTTTCATTTTTGTCATGTTGTTCAAATGTCAATCATCCATAAGGAGATTTAATCACATTTGGCTATAGACAAGTTATGGAGTTAGAAACTTGTTTAAATCTTTTAATATTATGGCTACCTACTATAACCTATTGTAAACATTTGATGATACATATTTCTTAAATTTGATGAAATTTTATTTTTTCAAAAGAAATTTCATTGTTGATTTGTTGCCCTCTTAAATTGGCAAAAAAAATGCCACAAGATGAAACATTAATTAAATAGTCAATATAGCCATTTAATTCTTAAGACCACATTTGTTTAACAACATTAACCATATGTTAATACAAATAATTAATTATGCAAATTTGAAAAATTGTCACAAGATATTTTTAATATTATTTTTTCTAATCATGTAAGAATATATTTTATTTTCATTTCTTATGTAGAAGTAAAAACACAGAATTTGGTGAATTTTGGCATTAAATAGTTGGATTAAAACTCCCCCTAACCAACATTTTTTATAAAACACATGTGGCGGAAAATTTTCATAACTTGGTGATTCTTTTTGGGTTTTGTTTTTCAAAAAATAGTGCAATTCAAAGAAAAATGCAAAAAATAATAATTTTGCCAAAATTTTGAGATCACAAATTTGAAAGAAAGAAAAAGGCTACTATCACTAAATAAAACTTTTAAAATAATTCTAATAATTCTAACATTAACCCATAAAACATTTTCAACATCAAATTTATTTTAAAAAATTTAAGCAATCTTTGAGATTATCATAAATCTTATCCAAAAAAATTGAAAAATTGAAAAAAAGTATTGATGATGTAACCAAGTGTTTTTTTTGTGGTCAACTTCCACCATTTTGCGAACATAAAAAAGGGCCCTCAACATCAACAAAGGTTTTTTTAATTTAAAAAACAAAAATTTGCCAAATTATTTTATAGGTTAAAATTTTATAATGAATTTTAGGACTTATAACTAAAATATAAAAGGATTAATTTTAACAACTCATATGGTCTCTAGCCAAAACATGGTTAAATATTCTTGTGAATGGTTTTGAATAGCACCACAAATTTTTTTAAAATACAAAAAATAAAATAAAAATCATTGATGCCACTATTATGATCACCATTTTTAATGTAATCAAATCGAACAATCACAATATGTGCAAGTGAAAAAGGACAAGATTTCTTTTTGGTGAACTAAGGGATAAGTAACGTACTTCAAGGATATGTAACCTAGCTAAGGGCTATGGTGAATTACCGTAAGGGTTATATTGTGGGTTACCTAATGCCTACATAGGCCTTATTTAGAATATGTAAAAACCTATGTAGGGGCTACTTAAAGCCTACATAAAAATTACACATGTTATTATAAGTTATGTAAACAACCTAAGGCTACCTAAGCTGCATGTGGTTTATTTTAAAACAACAATATAAGCATGCATAAGGGTTATATAACCTACCTAAGGCTACCTACCTATTTACTTATCCTTATCTACCTATAACCTACTTGGGCTCCACATTGGTACTCATCACCAGTAACGATGAAATGACCCCAAAAAAAAAAGGGGGGTTTACATTTGAAAACTTTGTTATTTTCAGATACATATAGGATTCAAATTGTACAAAAAATAATAATTTACCCAATTATCATCCAAGGGGAAATTCAGTCAACCACCCCTGTTTTTAATTCATTGAAATTTTAGAAGCAATTAAGGTGGATAAACATTAAATCAGCTAAGCAAGTGGGGATTAAATCCTTGAATTAGATATTTAAGGGAAAAGTTTTTATTGGAAACTAGTTTAATCTCCCAAAACAAAAAGAAAATGTTAATATCTTGAAATAATGTCAACATATTCAAATGAAATAACACATATTTACATTTGTCTGAAATTACATGTAAACATGTGTACGAAATTGGAAAGACACAATAAATAAATAAATAAAAGGACACAAAGATTCCAAAAAACATTGAAAAAAATAAAGACATTTGTTTATTTTTCGATACCTTAAGATCCATAAGAACATTTTGAAACATTACTACTTGTAAAATGTTTTTTTTAAAAAAAGTTTCAGTTTGGAATCAACCTTTAATAAATTTATGGTTTGAATTGTCTTTTGTACGACCTATGACTATAACCCATCCCACCTAAACAAGTTTAGATGAAACATTGTCACTAGAGTTTAAGTAAAAACATTAAAATAAACTTATCTAATATAACGAATTATTTCAACTAGTAATAAAATATGATAATTACATATTGACCCCATAGTGAAAAAAAATTAGCCAATGTGAAATTGGGGTGAACTTATTTCACTTTGTTGGCCCATAATGAGTTAAGTAGTGATTTACACTCCACTTTTGTTAGGAATGAATTACTTTTCAAATTATTGTTACTAATAAACATGAGAATACATACCAAGTAGAAACTAAAAACTTATTGACTTTTTTGAATAGTGACATTTTTTTGCACAAATCAAGGGATTTCAAGTGTTGTAAATTGCAAAACTAGGTGATTATTTAATGAGTTTGTAATCTCAAATTAGATTGTAACACTTTATGTCCCAAATTTCATAGGATTTTTTCTTTTCACCTTAAGCTCTAATTGATACATGCAATTCCTTGTCATAAAGATCTTGTCTATAGATTCCATTATATGGTAAATCAATATCTAGATTGACATTCCACTTTCTTGGTTGTGATGAACAAAGTGTACCATGACATGGTAGGATTTGAAATTTGTATTATTTGAAGTTGTAGTGGGTTTAGGGTTTAGGGTGGCATGTGGGTAACAACTATTAGTGATACACAAATTGAATGTTTATTTAAATGCAATGTTTTGGTGAAGGCAATGTTATTGCCAATAAAGGGTAGTTCGGTGCTTGCTAAGGTCTTCTAAAACAAAGACCTTGTCATTTATATTATTTTCCTACAATGAGAGTTGGGAATTGAAAATGGGTCAATCTTTTTAGATCTTTTGTTACATTAGTGATTCTTGGGGACTAGGGGGAAAAAATTCCCTTGTCCTTAAGGATAGGGGCATTCACACAATGGTTAACTATTATGATACTTGTTTGTTCCTTGTTCCCATTCATCACAGAACTGTTGACTAGTTTGGAGTTTAAGAAATTTGGGATATCTATTGATGGATTAGACCTGAGAGGGATGGATGCTGAGGGTGAATCGTGAATTTGCCATTCACCAAACTATTTTTAAAAAATATGGCTTTGCATGTAGGTAAATAGTTGAACAACAGAAAGGAACTATGTCACTTCAATTTGAGCAAATCAAGAATTTTCATATTTTGGGGTAAAATGGCACTAGTGTAACCAAAATTGGGGGGGTGTGTTAAACTGCCACTAGCAATAGTGTTGTGTGACCTCCAAAGACAATCCACACCAACTGTTGAGTACTTTTTGTTCATATGATCCTTGAAACATGGTTTCTAGTGACCAACACCACACCATCACAATAACAACATAACTACATTCTAAAACAGACACCAATTCTCCAACAATAGAAAAGCCCAAAATGTCAAAGCCTTGTTCTCCTAATGATGAAAATCCTTTCCAACCCAGTGCACCACAATTTCCCTTTCTTCATGATCCACCCAAGAATCCAAGTCCCAAATCCAAACCCTCAAACATGGGCTAGTTGCCATCGTTGTTAATCTTCAAGAACAAACAACCAAAAGATGACAATCACATCCCCATGCAGAAAGGCACCAAAAGTAAAACCCTAAAGATCTCCTGCCTTTTGCAGGACATGCCTTTAGGTCACACTGGAAGATCTAAAGGAAATTGCATCTTGCACAAGATTTTGAGCTATTCCATGTTACAACCAGGGGATTACAAAGTGTGAGTCCTAGAGCTGCAGCCTCTTTGAACTAGGTGAACAACATCACAGCCATTTGAGGTAGAATGTTTGTATAAATGCAAAATGGACAATGCTTTGAGATGGGTGTGTGAGACAAGTGAACAAAACAGAGGGTATTTATGTGCTCTGTCCAAGTTTTAAAAAATAAAAAAGATCAGATGTCTCCAAAGAGACTGTCCAAGTATTACCTCATGTCATGTCATGTACTTTCTAAAGAATATTAGTACTCGGTACTTAATTGTTGTCGGTACCCAGTTTAGAGATTTTAGATTTTACATGTTTTGGGTGGGTTTATCCCAAAGGAGCATCTCTGGAATCTCATATTTATGTGCACATTTTTATGTGTGAGACTTTGTTAGTTTTGCCAGTGTTGGTTTCTGATCTAGTATCGCACAACACCCACCACCTTCTCCTTGTCAAAATATGAGGTTGAAGAGAACAAAATGAAGAAAATTTGACATGCATTTTGTTTGCTGCTGAATGCTGCGGTAGTAGTTTAGACAAACAACACATTACATAGTCATACTAATCTGCCTAATGTAGGTAGTGATTGCAGGATGAACCTAGCACAATGTGAAGTCTCAATTCTGGGAAGCACACCACCACTTTGTGGGCTATTGAACATTGATTCATCTCCAGCCTCATGTAGTAGTAGATACAGGATGCCTTCAAAGAGTGACCAAACTTGTGCCCACATTCAAAGAGATAGATTCACTTGTTATGGTTTACATGCAAATTTGCTGCTCAAGAGATCTCACCTTTTGGCTCATATGCTTGTGGTCACAGTTTCAACATTTGTTTAAATGTTGCACCATGCACATTTGTATGATTTGTTCTGCATCATAATTCAGAAAGAATAATTTTTGTTGGTTCATGATCACCAGAGACACTAAGCTAAACCATGTGCATTGCAAGCACAGATCTTCCATTTGAGTAACAGCTTAGAAGGAAAGAAAGGACACAGTTTGGACTCCACATAGGGGTGATGATTGTCACTGCCCGCAACTCATGCAACTACTACAAACACCTATCTCTCTAAAGGTACAGCTTTTTCCAGTGGAAAACTGCAGCCTTTGAAAGCTTGCTTTCCTATAAGTCTTTCTATGACCTGAAACTTTAAAGTGGGAAAACACCCCAAATAAAAGTTGTGAGAGTTTTTCTGCTTTGTTGTACAAAAATATATGGGAATCATTGCCACTAAAACTCTTTCTTTTAAAGTCCTTGGGTGAAATTGGGTGGTAGATGAAGACCCCAAAAAAAATGTCACTGCCATACTTGGGAATTTGATTTGATTCTTTAGGGGTACATTATTTGGTCGATCGTCACTTTTGACATATGTAAAACATGTGGGGAAGGACTTACATGTCAGAGCAACTACATCAGTTCTCAGTATAAGACCCTGCAAATTAAAATTGGATGAAGAAAAGACAAAACATGCCAGTTTGGCTCAACAAAATGGTTTTGGCCTAGCATCTTTCTAGACTTTGCTGAGCCTAGTAAATGGCGAAGCAAAACACAAAACACATACTGTTGATTGTCTAGGGAGTTTGATTGGTCCAGGTGGGTTCCTGTCAGTAGTCTGCCACCTATTTGCAGTCCCAGTTTAGGTTTTATGAGGGGGTTGGAAACAAGTAAACTTGGATGTGAGAAATATTTTTGCAGAGAACCACTGGAGATGCTCTCAAGGCTTAAAACAATTGGCCTACTTTAGAACTTGTGTGTCAAAGGTGGGTGTGTGAAACCAAGATGAGGACAGTGGATCTGTAAATGAACAATTCTGTTGTTTCTGTAGTTCATCTGTGGCCAGTTTGGATATATAAGAATTACTCACTCACATTCTAAAGCTGCTGTGAAACCGAGCTGTGATTAATCCCTTTGCATGCAATGGCAAAAGTAAAGGTGATATTTGACATGCTCATTCACAACCTGTAGGCCCCCAAATGACTCAAACTTTGTGAAGTGCACATACAAAGCCACCCTCCCAGTTGCAGTTTGTGGGGAGCAACCTTGCTTGTCCCCTGGTTTTGGACTTTGGTCTTGGGGCTTTGGACTATAAACCATATTAGCCAGCACCAGAAGTTCTGATCAGGTGGGTGCACAAAATCCATCTACAAAGGGCTCAAAAGTTAGAAGAAAAATGATTTCTCCAAACATGACCATGAATCTGTACATAGCAAACAAGATTGTGACTTGAATAGTTGATCTCTAGGGTAGCTTATTTGAAGGCAGTGTTGTGCAGATGCTTTTATTGTTAAAAGGATAGAACAGCTTGTGTGGGTGACTTCTCAAATGGTCTGTTTCCAAGGGTTGGTTATTTGAGCCTAGCTTAGGGTTTAGGGTTTAGGGCACTGGTCTGAATCAGTTAGTTATCATTTCAGACCAATTGCACTCACATAAAAACAGAGTTGGCAGCCATACAAAAGAAGACAAACCCAAGTTCCTCCAAATGGTCGAGTGTACTTACCAGCTGTCAGGAATCCTCCCTCACAGACTCTGGAATGGCATTCAGTTAAAATTTGAAGTAGTTAGCAATAGGTCAGAATTTGTGCAAGCATAAAAATCACTTGCAATGTCATGAGGTGGTCTGTACAAATAAAAGAAAGAACAAAGTTCTAATCAGATTGTTTGTCATGAGTTAAGTAACCTGTAGACACAACCTCCAAGAGCATAATTACCTACTTAGAAGTCCTAGTTTACAAAATGTCTGCTGCCAGCTTACTCAGTCCCCTGCAGGTAGGAAGGATATGTCCTTGTGGTTGGTCGGTCAGCTTGATATGTGTGGCTCAGGAAATGGCTGCTCATCATCTCTTTGACATGTTTCCAGAATGGCACCAGCTCAGTTGATGGGCATAAAGATGAGTTTTGTGCTTGAATAGGTTGCTCAAAAATTGGATCAGTGTTGCCAGCAGAACTTTTTTCATGATCTGCTAGACTCAGATTTGATATAGAGTCACATGCAGCTGCCAGGCCCTCAACATGGTTCAAACCCTATCTGCAATGGAAAAGGGGGAAGTTTTTGCTAAAAGCTTGCAATTGGCACATACCGCACATTGACACAGGAATACAGCTGAGCTTACCCCAATTCCAGCCCAAGTCGTCTCAAACCTGGCAAATTCATCACCTGCATCCTGCAAGCCCAACAGGAAGCGTAATAAATAAATAGATTGGGTGGTCAATTAGCGACACCATAGCGAATCGCATGATCTCTCCAGAAATCTGCATTTTCCCAAAGGCCCACAAAAAAATCCCCTCTTAAGACTCAAAACCATTTCAACACTTGCACTGCAATATGGCACTACTGTGTCTACTACTACTACTGCATCAACAACAATTATATGGTCATGCAAATCCCACAAATTTCAACCTCAACATGAATCTCTTGAACCAAGTTTCTTCTGATGATGATGGGTCTAATTGTGTTAAATTCTTATTGCCACATTGAATCAGAATCTGCCTAAGTTTGCAGTTGCTTGTGTGAGATACTACACCACCAGGTCTCTTGTATTCCCTTGGACCTAGTACATCGACCAGGAAGCATGAGAGATAGAGAATGTGCCTGCAGTGGGGCTGCCAGGATGCTCGTGTGCTGAGGATGCAGCAGCAGTGATAGGAATTGAGATAGAGAGCTGTGTGTTGTTAATGCTGGGAGTTGCAACATGAGTGCTGAGGTTCATGTCAGAGTTGCTGTGCTCCTGATCTGGCTCATCAACTGATCCTGATCCCCATGATGTCATTGCACTTCGGTCCCGCGAACGAGGCCAATCATCAAAGAAATGTCGTAATGGCTGTCCTTCTGATTCCCTCCTGGCCTGGACACTGACAGATTCTGCACCCCCATAGCTGGCATTGCTCGCTGCATGATATGCCTGTGCCTGCTGTCGGGCTGCAGACATACTTTGAGTTACATGATCCACCTGGCCACCTGTTTGATCTGGTAGCAATCCAAAATCTTGGCCCAAAAGCTGACCCCTAGTCAATTGTGGAGAGCTGGTCGAGTGGCCAAAATGCAAAAGCCCAGAGCTGCAGCTGTTGCTATTGACCTTAGATTCATGATGAGTAGCTGGAACTTTGGATGACAGTAGAGAATGCCATGATTGGTTCACTGATTGTAGCCTTGACAAGTTGCTCAGCATCTGTGACGTCTCATGGCCTTGTCCTCGGGCTGTACTTCCCAATGTTTCGGATCGTAGTATCGAATGCTGCTGCTGCTCAGATCCAATGCCCTGTTGCTGATCTGACTTCATCACAGAACTAGCTGCTAAATACCTGCAGTAAATACATACCACATTAGTATAACAACATTGTGCAGCGTTATGGTTATGGCAAGGTTCTCTTTCCACTACACTGCTGTGATCACAGCAGCCACCTAATGGAGAGCCACTGACATAAGGCCTTGTTTTTCTTGTTACAGGGACAGTCACTTTCCATCAGAGGAGAGCTTGCAAAAAAGTGTGTTGGAAATATGTAATTAATCATGTTAGGAACTCTACAGAGAACACATGTTCTCATCAAGAAAAACACATATGTCACTCACTGTATGATGAGTCACAGTTGGACTCACCGCCTCTGCAATTGGTCAACGCTATACGGGTAGAGCTGTGAGATGACTGTGAGCACAGCTAGTTGAAAAAACATAATGGACAGCTGCTGTGATCACAGAAAGCGGGTGTGAGAAAACGCAGTGTACCTGCTGTAGTCTTTACTGGCGAAGGTTGAAGCTGCCGCAGCAGCAGAGGGACTGGAAGTAAGACTTGGGAGCTGGCCGAACTGAGAAGAGGCAGCAGGCGAGGATCCTCCTCCGGATCCAGGACTAGGGCTTGAATGTGAGCTGGAGAAGCAGCTCTTCACGGACAAGTTTGAAGAAGGGCGGTGCTGCTGCTGCTGCAAGCAGCTGCTGAGGGAGAAGCAGGAGGAGCCAGATGTGCCGCCTCCGGAGGTCGTCGAGCTGGTGCGAATAGGTCCCACATTTGTGGTTCCAGCTGAAACATGAGCGGCTGTTGCTGCAGCTCCCGATGAAGACGATGTCGCGGACGGAGAGCTGCCCGTAGCTGCAGCTGCTGCGTGCGGCCCCAGCTCGACCGCGTTTCTGCGTGGCCGTTGACGACCCCTGTGCACATGCTTCTCGCAATACTTCTGGTCAGGAACCACATCGCGTCCGCATCTCCATTTCTTCCCATCCGTTCTCCGGCAACGCCCTGGCTCGAGGTCTGTATTACTCTGCACTCCGGATCGGTGTATGGCCGGTCCCCACCTCACTGATCAACCCACGGAAGAAGATAACAAGAGACAGAGAGAGATTAGAGAGGAGGTTTAAGCTTCTGAATCGGCGGATCAGGAATGCAGTAAATCATAAACAACATCCGTAAATTCAATACCACATTACTAATGTCGCGGATCATGACCTGCTGCATTGCAGCACGCAAGAACGTTCAACGAGATCAGTACACTAGAGGAGCGGTTGGAAAGCTCACGGTTTGCAGCGTTGTGACAGGAGGAGGTCATGCTGTTCATTAGGCCGGCGGGCCCAGTACTCCTGCTGCAGATGGGATTCAACAGCTCCTGCGGAACATTCAAGCCGGCCATCATGTACTTGAAGATGAGATCTTGGTGCGCAAATTCCTCCCACTGACCAGACGTGAACGGAGCGCGGTTCCCACTCACGAGAGAGCTGTGCTGCAGCTGGTATAACTGCGTACTCCCGGCCATCTCGTTCATGTCTTCGGCGGCGGCCCCCCGTCCACTCAGGAGTGATGCAGATGCGCTTCCTGCAACCCGCGACCAGTCATGAGCCGCAGCATACAACCCCATCAGTCTTATTAACCCAGCTGCTGCTGCTGCAGTTTACCGGGGCAGCTGATCTCCCGAACCAGCTACCAACTTCTACTACTCCTGCCCAGGTCCTGATCCACTAGTCCTAAATATTCTACTGCAGGTTCCGGATGATGAGTTGTAAAAAAGATCGAGAGCTGATCCCAGGACCCACCAAGCTCAGAAGCAGGCAGCTCACTGGAACGTACACTTGCGAAAACTGGATTCAGAGCTGCAGGCTACAAGACTAAGCTGGTTCAGAAGTACTGCAGCTGCAGCTGGTTGTCCAGATCGATAATGAGGCAACAACACTAGCTGTGCAGCTCGTGCAGCTCACCACCCACCCAGCAAGCATTAAGAGACCCACATTGCCACAAAAACACAAACCATGAGAGCATCATCCCCGATCCCCCACCCCACCCGTCGTGATGAAGAAGCTCGCTCGCCAAGTTCATAAGATCAAGCCGGAAAAAAGGTAAACAACCCAGCAACAGCAAATCTAGCAAAAATCCGCCACCAAACCAAAATAAAATAAAGATCCGTTTGCTGCAAGAAGAAGGCGCTGAGACATACGATCGAGCTAAACTTCACGTAAGTCAAGACCGAAAGCGGCGACGCGCGCACCCGGGCTGCAGAAGCTGGTTGTTTCTGTCAGCATGAAAACACTAGCTAGCTGCAGCAAACTAGTTCAGTCCACCACTGCAGGCACTACTTTCAAAGTAGTAGTAACGCCATCATCGTCCTATTCGCAAAGCCAGCAACAGTAGACGATCGTTGTTTCTAGAAAAACAGCAAGTAGACCTAAGCTGTCGTAAAGCTTAGTTGGCTCTTGACGTTGATGCAAAAACCTGCTCTGTAGCTAGCTAGTACTCTACTAGGATCATGGATCGATGTGTCTCATGACTAGCTAGCGAGCTAGGTGCTAGTAGCTAGGGCAGCGGTGGTGGTACAAAGTACCACTTATACTATACAACACAAAAAGCAATACACTTACGGTAACAAGTACCACCTAGACTGGTCCAGACTCCAGTAACAACAACAACAACAGTGAAGAACAAAGTAAAGGACTGTCTTTTTATTTCTGTGTGTACTTTGAGGGATCTTCCCCCAGTTGGAAGAACACTAGGGCGTTATGCCAGAGAGGAGATCTTCCTATTTTTTATATGTTCGGCCCGCTGTTCCCAAAAAAAGAGAGTCGTCTACGTGGTGGAAGTTCTTGTACAAGATGGCTTTCCTGAGGTTCCACAACATCTGAGGGCTTGAGGTTCCCGCACAAGAGGGCTCTCCTGAGGTTCGGGAACACCTGAGGGCTTCAGATTCCTGCAAGGTTTGGGCTCTCCTGAGGTCTGGGAACACCCTCAGGCTCAACCCCTTCGACTTGAGGTTCCTGTGAGAGCGGGGTTGATCTCGTGAGGTTCGGGAACACCTGAGGGAGCTGGGCTGTGGAGAGCCCACTCGGACAGGAAACTCCCCTAGGCTACAACAAATGACACGTCATGAGGCGCCGGTGGAGCAGAACATAATATTAATGTGCAAGCCTGGGAACATTTAAGACACGACTGATTCCTCGTACCATTTTACCAATTACCCCAGTCACGAGCCCTCCTGTTATCTGCTTCCATCCACAGTCACACACTAGCTACTAGCTGCTGCGACTTGATTCTGCAATAATGCACAGTCGAAGTGACTAACCTAGTGTGAGCAGCTGCTTAATGCTGCTGCCTAGCTAGCTGCCCGCCCTTGCTGCTAGCTGCTCTTCTGTCTTTTGCTATCTACCTTATTACTTAGCTAGAGCTACCCAGCTAACGGGGACCACTCGCTTCTTCTTCTTTGCCGAGCCGCTCCCTGCATGCATGAGCCCCATCAGGCTAGGCTAGGCTAGGCTGCTGCAGCTTGGTTTATTCGAGCTAGCTAGCTAATAAGCACCCCTACACCAGCCTTTTTACATAGCCAGAATGCTATATTATTAAGAAGGAAATGTGCTAAAATCATGTGCTTTTGAGATTTTCAATTGCCAGAAGTCGACCAAAATTTAAGAAAAATTGCCAGATTCTTACACATGGTTCAAGTACAAGGATATATTTTTAATTACTTTCATATCTAGCTTGTAGCCAAAGTTTGGCTAAACATTCCTGTGAATCATCGCCACTTTGGCTTTAACACAAAATTATCAAAAAAACCACTGCCCTGCACTCACCATGGAGTTATAATTCTTTTGTACAACTTCTCATGTTTTCTGATACCCGGCGAGCTTAGTGATGCAGCAAATTGGTATGCATGGCCGGCACTACTAAGATGAGCCAGAGTGTGATCTGCTCAACTGATCTCCTCCTATTAGCAACTGGGTATCTGCACACAGCTACCCCACCACAATGCTGTGTGCTCTCCCCATAAGTGTACTCTTTTAGGACTTTCCCATTGAGCTATCTTGCCGCATCCTGCAATCCTCATTTTATTTTATTTTTCCCTCTCTCTCCCAATTTCCAACTTCCTCCTTGTTTCTCTGGCTCTAGGTAGTTGGATCCACCTTATTGCTCTAACTTGCTAGTTCCCTGCCCTTTTTCCCAATGTGGGCAAGTTTTTGACTGTTTGTAGGGCCACCCAGAGGTACCAGCAGAAGAGGCAAGAGGCTAAACAACGCCCTACCATCTTTGTGGAGAGGAGCAATGACAGCAGCAGATAACAACCAACACAGCACAAATACAATTTAACACAAAGGGATGGAGGTAAATTTTTATTTTATTTTTCCAGCTTTTGGCATTGACGAGGGATTATTTTTTGAAATAAAGATCAGCTAGGACCTCCAGAGTCCAACTCTTCTTCCTTTCCTTGCTAGGTCAGAGCTTCTTTTTGTGGAGTTGGCCATTTGCATTCAATGTCTTTGGGGGTTAGTGTTGGACTTGTTTGATTTGCAAGGAAATGGTGAAACAACAAACCTGGAAAATGGAACCAATAGAACTGGACCAAATGAGAGGGGTGGGGTCAGCTTGGGTTTGGATCAGTTCAACATGTGGTGGGGTCTACTATGTAATCAAAAGATCTGCTTTGCAAGATTTTCCTCGAGTGTTGTTATCATTAGATGTGTTATTATTTTCCTTGTGAAATTTTGAACTGCAACTGAATGCATGTGACTGACTAGTTTGAGGGCTGATGAGTGACAATTTTTTTGGTTTTGAGATTAAGCATTCTAAGCTTCACAACTTTAACATTACCTAAAGTTGCCTTCATTTCATGAGTGTCTTCCATTTACACTTGCATTGAGGTATTGTAATCTCTTTTTCAATGTGCAGTGTCATCTCCAAAGGAGGCATTGAGTAATGCCCAAGGGCATGGGCATTAATGGAATAAGGGCCTGCACAAGGCAGAGCTGAGGCAGGCCTGATTCTGATAATGCTTAGGGCGTTACACAATGTAATATGCAACTGGTATCTGATGGGAACTCATCAGGTATGGTGGGAAAAAACCAACCGAGAGTCACTTTGAAAAACAAAACTCTCATTGGTGGGAGCATTCCATTTTTTGAAATGCCCCGTAGGTTCTTTCACTTATCCAAGGTTTTTACACATTTTTACAGGCACAACAAAGACCATGAAAAGTTTTAATCTATGTCAGGGAATTTGTCTCCAGTTCGAACCGTAGTTAGTGTGCTTGCAAATGGATTATTACTATGTGTAAGAAAATCGAGCAGCTCTTTGGACTAGTCTGAAGTCTTAACATTTGAACACAGCTTATGTTGGCAACTATTCACACTGCAAAAATAAGAAACTTAATGCTTAAACCTCCCAGAGGAACTCCACTTGCCAGTACTCCATCTTGGGGCTTTGGAGTCAAAATTTGGCATGTCCACGGCTCCTCTTCTCTGTGTACTGGCTCCTTTCTGCAATGGGTTCTGTCCATTTGTTCCTAATAATAAAAAATTGGCATCTCACACAAGAAGGGGACACCTCATTCCTTTTCTCCCTGCCCAACCAGAGATTGGTGTCTCTGAAGCTCAGTTGTAGCCTTTTTTTTTGAGCTTTGACAGCGTTAGAAGATGGTCTAGCAATTCCATTGTCTCAAGTTCTGTTATCCAGCCGACCTACAAGTGAAACTTGTGAGGGAGCTGGGGCCATATAATGTGCCCCAAGTAGCAAAAAAACTTGCATTTCTTTGCTTTACTTTTGTGTAGAGGCTCATTGTATGTGCATCTTGGACCAATCGCTCATTTTCCCCTCATCTCAAGACCAAATGCCCACTTTTTTTCACCACACTCATATGACTACATTCTACTCACCTTGCAAATTTTGGACTCAATGGAGAACAAGGGTTTCATTTAAAGATTTTGTCACGTAAAAAAAGTGTGATCATCCAAAAACTAATTTAGCTAATTTAGTTTGCTACATACCAGATATGAAAGTAGGAAAAGAAAAACAGAATCCTTCTGTATTCTTGGCTACCCACTGGAACTTGTCATAAAAATCTGACAATTTGAAAATCCTTTTTCTCCCAAAATCTGGCTAATTTAAAGCCATTTGTTACATGAATTCTTCGTATAGGTATAATTTTCAGATTGAAATTTGGCAAAAAATTGTTAGTAAAAGAAACACTGTGAGGAATGATAATGAAGTTAAAGGAGGTTAAATTCTCCAAAAAAACGAAAAAAACTGAAAGCTTTTAAATCTCCCCAAAACAACACCAGTTTTTGCAAACCCAATAATGAGATTTTTCCATTTCTCAAGCAAATCCCAATTTTGTTCCATCAACCCCTTTCTCAACTTGAAGTCCCTTACAATGTCACCAAGTCCAATTTTTTAAATAACACCCTCTCCCCACGTGGGACAGTTTTGGTCAAATGTCAATTAGGGGTTAAACTACAAGGATTGGTTCCATCAACTACCTACAAAGTGAACCGTGATTCAAGTTTTTCCTCTAGAGTCATTGTAAGGGAATCACAATCCAATATAATTTTACTATTGTCATTATTGCAATTGTTTGCTCACTAAAGATGTGAGAAATATTGGAGGACACAAGTTGTAAGCATAGTAATTAAAAGCAAGTAAATTTATGATTGTCAATAGGTAGCTCCCCCTCCCCTCTCCTATACTAACCTAAGGACATTGAAGTTTGAATGGAAAGCCCATCCATTATAAGCTAGGTAGGTAAGTACTAGGTACATACTACTTACCAGTATTGTACTGATATGTCCTTTTTTCAATACCACACTGGCCCCAGTATCAAGGATCTCAGTTACAGCCATTTTTCATACCAAAGCTCATATAGGTATGTCTACAGATGTCAGCCAGGACCCAGTAGAGTCCCAGTATTTTTTTAAAGATATTTTTGTTTCTAGCCAAAGTAGCTATTATCCATACGAATATGTAGAAAAAGTGGCGATCGTGTCTAGGAAGATTTAGCCAAATCTGGCTATAAACCTAATATGAAGTACAAATCTTTAATCACATTTATGTATTTTGACTACACACTAGAAAACCAAGTACAGAAATCTGGTTATTTTTACTACTTTTTTTCTTCTCTCATTTCTACCAATTGAAAAACTCCAAAAAAAATAAAATTCTAATTTAAAATTTGCACTTACCAAAAGAAATGGTATTGGAGAACCTCTCTATCAAGTGATAATCCACTATCACAAATCTGACTGAAATTCCTGGCAATTTGTTCCTCTCAACAACCTAGTGATAGGTTCATACAAAACAAAAGTCTAAAATACAGCAGGTCCATGTTGTGATATATACATTAGTTATATGTAGTTCTGAACATAACTGCACATCATAGTACCGCATTACTTTAATACAGTAGTACCTTTGCAGCTTCAACACATGTCTGATTTAATTGATTACTGATTTTTGAAATTTTCACTTTGACAAATACAATATTTTGGAAGATTTACTACTATCCTTCACAATTTTTTTTTAATTGAGAAAAAAATGAATCTGAAAATTTCAACATTTCTAAATTAAATTAATATAATTATTGTCAAAGCTGCCAAGGTATTAAAGTACATAACAATTAGGGTTTTTTTTTCCAATTTTGTGAGTTAGGGGGGATTGGCAATCATCCTGAAGAGAACTTAACCCCCAAAAAACGCTGATAACAATCTATATTTCTTAAAATGCAATTGAGAATACCAATAAATAAAAATTGTGCAGGAACAAAAATAAAACCAGATGAATAAAATGGAATAGTCCCTCCCAATAAGTACCCCAGTTTATAATGATGGGTATTAGTGCAAGTTGAAAATGGTGACAAATAATTTTGGAAATAGAAATTTCATGCAGCCAATTAGAAAGGGAAGATTTATTATTTTTGATCTGATCCCAATGTAATCTCACTATGTTCCCATCAAGTTCCAAGTTGTTCCCATCAGGTTCCCAAAATGCTCCTTAAGACACCCAATAGGAGCAGCTCATGTTCAATCTCATATTGTTTGGCCATGGTTCAACTTACATAAGTTGTAAAATGGGGGGCCAAAAGGAAGCATGACAAAGCATGCTTCTATTTTGGGGGGGAGGGAAGCATATTTAGGCTTCTATATTGGGGATTATTATATCTCTTTGGCAATAGGAAGTACAAAACTGAGTTTGGGTAGATGGAAGATAGAGGAGACCTCCATGGTGGGAGATGGGAACCACATGACTAAGTACTCAAGTCTTCATTATCTAGTACTTTCTAGTTCCACTCTTCTTTCAAGGACAAAGAAAGAGATTAATGTATGTGAATAATTTGTCATGCAGGAGTAATAATTTTTTTTTAAAAAGGGATTTTAGAAGTGATGGTGAAAGTCATACCTGGTACATATTTGACTCAACTCGCTGCCTGAATGACAAGCATATGGTCCAAAACTTTCACTCATGTTACTCCGCATGTAATTAACTTACATAAAAGTCGAGCTTGTGGAAACTCTGATCATAGTGCAGCAGGCATTTGTGTCATTGAGAAACAATTATTGTCTGTCAACTTACTTTAGTACTTCATGATCAACCAGCCTGTAGAAGCCTAAACCGACCACATAGAGCACATTAACCAACAACCCTGACAACCTAGACCATACTCATAAACCACTCCCCAGAAATTTCTTAGTCTATCTCGAGGGCACCTTATATGCCTCTATATAGAACCTCATACAATAGAGGAAGGATCTTAAGCCTACTCTTGTAGAGCAGGAAGGAATTTACACCTACATGTACATATAGGATCCCTCCCACTCCTAAGGAGTGCATGTAAGAACAAACCCTCCTCTGCCTCCTGTCGATGTAAGTTATGTACATTGGAGCTGCAATGTCCTGTTCCAAGCAAGCTGTCCATAATGCAGGAGCTCCTCATAAACTTGAGACTCTCTTCCATAACCATTCCACCTAATTCTATTGAATTGAAGATATAATCATTTTGCTGAATCCAAATGAATCACATGGTGATCTCTCTGGGGGCAGCCCTATGCCTCATATTCTATGAAATTATGTAAATCTCTTGGAGAGTCCACTATTAAGCAGACATTGCTCTTTAGTAAACATTGTCCATTTGCTTCTAGGTAAATAAATGGTTTTCAACTTCTAAAACCCCTCCCTGCTGGTTCCTTGTTTTGGCAGTGATTAAATTACTCTTTGGCTTCCCAACCCTTTGGTTGTGAAAGTGGCATATTTTGTACATGGCTGGGAAGTTGGAGGGTTCAGCCTTGTGCTAGAAAGCCCAGGCTAACTAGCTGTGGTCTAGCTTTTAGGAGACTAGTGAACAAAGGAAGATGCTGTCTCAGGTCATATATGTAATAAACCTTAAGTCTTGCACCTAGGTAAATGTAATTAATGACATAGTTCTCTGGTTGAAACTTGCCAGTATATGTTGAGGTTACTGGTTTTTTTGCACTTTCTTCTTTTTCAGGAAATGTGCCCTAGACACGCGGATCTCTTCAGTCAAAGACTGGCTACCTATTATTATTATTATTATTATTATTCACCATATATACATTCTCTCTGGCTTTCTTCTGAGTGGGTTGATTGGTTTCAAATTTGACACCAGGCAGAGCTCCTCCCTTGCACCTCTTGGTCTAACCTCTTCTTTCAGGCAGTGAGCTTTTATTATTTTTTGTGGCACATTTTTTCTATAGGGTAAACAGGCCAGTGACTGAACACTTTGTGTCTCAGTACCTCTGTCTCACCCAATCTGGCTCCTTTCCACCTACACTCTAAAGATAAAACATAGCCCCCTAGAAATCGCACCCATGGTCGTTTAAATCACTCAAAACCAGTATAAAATGAGGAAGATATACTCCTTCAAATTTTGGGGGGTGGGGGAGGGAGGGGGGAGGGGTAAAAAATATTTTTAAAATGGATTGTACACATGGCAGCCCATGATGGCTTGTTTAGTCACCTAAAACTGAACACAAACTTGGGCACCAATGAACACTATCTACCTGGCTATCAACTGGATGAAAATTGGGATGAAACATTTCCTCAAAGTAAGTGTTCACTTTTGATCATAGGGCTCCAATCGCATGCAAAATAAGGCTTAGAGATCAACGGTTATGAGTAAACATATTCTTGTTCACCAAATCCACCACCCCTTTCCCAAACATCTCTGGGTGCGGGTTCATCACCCCCACCAAGCATCCAACTCCCAATCATGTTGCTTGTTTTGAACTTCTTTGAGCTTGATGCTCTCAGGGTATTGTTTGTCTTTGGTTTGTGTTGGGTTTTGTGTTTGTGTTTGCAAGTGTAAAAAACTAATGCCCCCTCTTTATACGATCCATGCCCCTTTCTCAAAATGCTCTAAGCTTTTGCAACTGCTAGCAATGACAATCACATCCCCTTTCTAATCTTTGTCAACTCTCTTGTCTCTCATCTCTCCCTTGTTGATCTTTTTCATCTCTTTCATTTGCTAGCGATCGCAACAAGTCTCTCTCCTCTCTCAATTGTCTCTAAACTTTGAACTCAAAGTTTTCTTGCTATTAGCAATGGTGATTGATGCACTTTCCTTCCTCTCTCAATTATTTCAAAGTTCAAAGCTTAAATTTTCCTATTTCTGGTGATAGGAATTAGCACCCCCCCCCCCCTCTTTTCTTCCAAATATCTTAAAGCTTGGAGCTTTGAGCTTTCTTATTGTTGGCAATGATAATAAACGCCCCCTTTCTTTTCTATCAACTTTCTCAAAGCTCAAAGCTCAGAACTTTCCTATTGCTAAAAATGGCGATCCGCCCCCCTTCTGTCCTCTTTTAGTTCTTTCAAAGCTTAGAGCTTTTAGTTCTCTTGCTATTGGCGATGGCAATCCACCCCCCACCCCCTCCCCTCCTCTATCAACTCCTTCATAGCTTAAAACTTTGAGTTCGGAGTTTTGAACTTTCTTACTATTAGCAATGGTGATCCACCCCCCTTTTTCCCTCTCTCAATTCCCTCAAAGCTTAGAGCTTTAAGCTCTTTTGTATCTTTAAGCTCAGAATTTTGAACTTTCTTGCTATTGGCAATGGCAATCCACCTCCCTCTCTCTTCTCTCAACTTTTTTAGAGCTTAGAGTTCTAAATTCTTTTAGTTTCTAAACTCAAAATTTTGAACTTTCTTGTTGCTGGTGATGGTGATCCATCACCCCTCTTTCCTCTCTCAACTCTCTTCAAGCTCTCAATATTAAAAGCTCTAATTTCTTTTGTTGTCTTTGAATTTTGAAAATTTTGAATTCTTTTGTTGTTAACAATGGCAATCCACCCCCCCTTTTTTTCTCTCAACTCTCTTAGAGCTTATAGAGCTAAGAGCTCAAAGTTCTCTTGTTGTTTTTGGACCTATAATTATAAGTTCTTTTACTGCTTATGATGGTGATTCCCCCCTTTCTCTCCTTTCTCTCCTTTCTCAACTCTCTCAAAGCTCTTAAAGCTGAAATCTTTGAATTTTTTTGTTGTCTCTAAGCTCAAACTTTTGAAGTATCTTGTTGCTAATGATGGCAATCCACCCCCCCCCTTTTCCCCTCTCAATTTTCTCAAAGCTAAGAGTTCTTTTGTTGTTATTTTTTGCCTTTTAACCATCTTAGATACTACAATTGATGCCCCCTTTTTCCTTTAGACCTAGACTTGTTGATTATTTTCAACCTTCCTTCTCTCATCAACCTCCTCTTGACCCTTTCCCATTTTTTAGATGTTGCTCATGGTTTTTTATATTTGTTATTACTTTTTTTTTCATATGTTGTTTTATTGATATATTTTTTTCATCTATTGTTAGCTATTACATTTTTCTCAATTATTGTTCAACTATCCTTCAACTATTATTACCTTTCTCTTAACTATTTTTACCTTATTTCATTTATTGTTCGGTTGTTATTTTTTTCATCCATTGCTTAATTGCACTACCCAATTCTATTGTTCATTTAGTTCACATGTCTTCCTTCTCATTTCTTTTGCCTACTATGATTTCCTTTTGCAATTGCCTTTTCCATTGTTTTTTCCTTAGGATGTCTAGGTATTCAGAACTATTACAACATGTGACTAAAAATAATCAATTAGTGGTTATTTTCCCTTGGTGTGTCTTGTAGGTAAATGAAGCAACAATAATAAGTTATGCACCCTCATGAATTCTTGGGTCACATTTGGAGACAGTTGAGTTTCTTGCAACAACAATTTCTAAGTATTTTCAAGACTACCCTTATTTTGGTTTACAACATCAATCTTTGTTGGCTACTAGTAAATATCATTATGGGGCTATGGGGCATATTTCATAGTAGTGTTGGTCATTTGGTGACATGTAAATAGATACATCTTCATATCTTGGATGCTAATAATTTTTAGTTATAACAACAAATTCTTCCCCCATTGAGGATTATTTTCAACTTCCTCCTCTATTGTGTAATCTTCTTCATTCCTTACATTATTCATGTTTGTTATAGTGTAAACCTCTATTGGTCTAATCTTGTTATCCATTTTGGGTTCAAAAGCCATATACATGTAGTTTTAAACCCAAACTTGATTTTTTATTTCATGAGTGGGTAACATGGTGGCCATGTCCATCTAGAATTAACAAATGTCGATTGATGAGGGACACTCCACTTGGAAGTCACTTGTTAAAGAAAGATGAAAAAATCTTAAACAAAAAATTAATCATCCATGTTCTCTTTTGATGCACCCCCAAGCCCCTTGATACACTCAACTACGAATCCCAAGGTGAAAAATTACGAAAGGATAAAGAGTTGAGTACGCTCCTTGGCTCGCAACACTTCGAAGGTAGAAAGATGTGCTGGAGTTCTGAAATGGGGACTAGAATGAATGACAAGCGGGTCAATTATTCACACAAACCTACACACACCAAACATCAAGTTGGTTAGTGCGTAGTTGGAGCATTTTTGGTGCACAAACGAACCATGGGCAAACATGGACTCATAAGACTCACCACGGCCTCAACTTAAGGGAAACCACCACATTCCTCCTTATAGTATTATCTGTGCCTAGCCATGGGGGCCTGCACCCAAATGTCATTTTGTCCCCAGACTCCCAAATTGGGAATCCTGAAATTCTCAAAATTGGGTTTTCTACAACTTTGGAGGCCCATAACTTTTTGTGAAGACTTTTGATTAAGTTGAGGTCCAAAGAAAATTTGTAACCTTCATTGAGAGCTTTCTAACGATATGTGGCACACCACCTGCACACTAGTAAATCAGGGAGATTCCCAACTTTCAGTGGTCAAAAGTCAAATTAGCAGTTTGGCAATAACTTATGATTTAAATACCCCAAATGGGTCATGCGAGCCCATTTTAAACATCTACGTCTCAAGAGCTTTTCAATGGTATAAGAAATTATTCAATCCAATGAGTTTGACCCCTAAAATTGTCCTCTAAAAATCCGAGAATCCATTAGGACTCCAACTCCCAAAGTGGGAGCTCACTTGGGAATGTGAAGGTTCGTTCTCTCACACTCTCCTACACTCTAGGGAGCATGAAATGTGATTCTCGGGCTTCATTCTTGGCCCGCACCTTTGCAAGCCCTTGTCTTGGTCACGAACCCCAAGGCTAGGGTTGTAACACTTGATGTTTTATTTCATGAATGGGTAAAATGGTGGCCATGTCCATCTAAAATTAACAAGTGTCAATTGATGAGGGACATTCCACTTGGAATTCACTTGTTAAAGAAAAATAAAAATTCTTTAAACAAAAAATTAATCATCCATGCTCTTTTTTGCATTATCATACAAATACTTCATTTGCAAAGTTTAATTGTAGTCATCCTTTACTCTCTCACTTTTAAAGATGTAAAAACCAAGTAAAACACCCCTTGCAACATTATTTACATAATTTACAATTAACTATTCTTGAGATTTTTGGATGATGTTATAAACTACATTAGATCCTCTCCTAGCTAAAACTTTTACTCCAGATTATCTGCCAGCTTGAATCCATGTTTCATCATAATTCCATATATGATCAAAACTATAATTGTGTTAGCTATACAGTGATTGTAAGTTAGTATATAAATAGTTACATGAATTAAGTGTCAACCTTTGTGCTCTACAAACTTCCAATCCTTCTACCTACCATATGTTAACTTTTGGATGTTTGAACTAGTATCACTAACTATTGCCTAATACTCCATCTTGGAATGGTGTAACCTTTGTCTATGTTAGTTCTGCAACTTTCATCTTCACTTATTATAGGCTAATGGAAAATCCACATTCTTGCATTGTTAATGTCAATGTAATCATTATTGCATCCTCTTCTTCTATAAGCACACCTTTTAGCCCCATCTTCCTAGATTTGATTTTTCCATTTAGGTGGTTAACAAAGGAGCTCATTGGGATGTCCCATGTCTTGTTGGTCCTCATAAGGAATGTGTCCCTCTCTCAATAGCATCCATTGTTGCTTCTAATGCTTCATCTCCACAAGCCTCTTTTGGTTTTTGAATTCACTTGATTCAATTGTGGTGTTGATCTTTTGGTTTATGGGTCAAGAACAAGGGGAAGATTTTCCTTGTTAACTATAGGGTCTATTGCTTGCAAATCCAACATGTCATTCCATTTCCTACAAGGGACTATTAAGTTCATGATTGCTTATTTCTTCTTGGTCCCAACCTTCAATAATTTAGTGGAGGGCATTTTGGCCTCACCAAGGGTATTTTTTCTTCCTTGTAAACAACCTAAGAATCCAAAAAGTGTAATAAATCTAGAAATTTTGCTATAACATGTTCTTAAATTACTATAATAAAATATAGTTCTGTAAAATCATCACAATCTAAATCAACATCTTCTATTGTTGTGCATGCAGTGAAGAGAAATGTGTAGGAATAATTGATATGATTTAGTTGATTTCTAACTCTCTTGAAGCTCCTTGATGCAACATTTTGACCTATGGATTTTTGGATCCAATAGTAATTTAGATATTTTCATAACCTTTAATTGTAAATTTCATCTACAATTTCAACTTGTATGTTTGATGTTGATCCCTCTTTTACATGCTCTACTTTCATTTTTTGCAAATATATTTTTGAGCCTAGTTTTTGCTTTTCTACATGCATTACTTTCACCTTTTGCAAATCTACTTTTGAACCTCATTTTTGTTCCTTTACATGCTTTATTTTCACCCTTTACAATTCTACTTTTGAACCTAGTTTTGTTCTTTTACTTGCTCTACTTTCTCGTTGGGACCTATGTTTTGCAAGTAAACTCTCAAACTTGAACCATTGTTCTCTAGATGTTCTATTGTCACTAGCAGATTAGAATTCCTCAAAATATAACATTAAGACCTAGGAATTTAAGTAGAGTTGGAACTATTCTTCTACTTTAGCTTGTAGAAAGGACATACTTGGAGCTCAAATTGAAAGTAAAAAATGATGTATTCATTTGATGTAAGTTTTGTTGCAATTTAAACTTTGATTTGCACCTTTCTTTTGGAGGGAATGCTCAATTTTTATGCATAGTAAGAATCATTCGGAACTCTCTTTTGGGGCTAATAAATGTACATTACCTTCAAGTATTCAAAGAAAGGATGTCCTTTTCTGATCCTTGTGCATTGTATTCTTGTTAAGTTTAAGGTTTATTAATGAATAATTTCATGCCCTTGAATGTGAACCTAAACGTCCATAACCAAACAATCAATTTTTTACTTGCATTTTGCTTAATATGTTGGTTCTCTGAAAAACAATTAAACCCACCCAAGCATGTGCATTAGAATGGGTTGGTCTTCTCCCATAATTAAACATGACTACACATACAATGTGTTAATCGTTTCCCATAACCAGACATGACTATATATGACAATGTGCCTTTTTATTATTATTATTTTTTCCCATGCCCATAATTATACACAAAAAAATATTTTATTTGGATTATATGAAAAAACTAAACATATTTTTTCAAGACCAGATATTCGATCATAAGGTTGCATTCAAATGCTTGCACAAAAGACTACAACCATTAATTAGTGTTGGTCTACACAAGAAGGGTGTTTAGTCATCATGTGATGACTGATGGGGGGCATGTTTACCTTATTACAAAAATTTGAGAAAAATTTGGAAAAAAATTGAGTAAAAAAATGTTTTTTGTGTTAAATGTGATTTTCCAACAAAAGTTCACCACTTTTTTAAAATCCCGAATTTGAGATGAATTGCTTCAAGGTGGGAACTTTGCATTTCTTAATGTTTGCACCAGTGCTTTTCATGAACTAATGTAGCCTACAAAAGGTCCAAACTTATAAAGGTTAGTTTTCAATTATATCCTATTAGCACATAAGTAGACTATACAAATCGAATTTTCACAAAACACTCATGGATACACCATATTAAACATTCATAACACAAAGGATGAAACTTATATGTTTTGGGGTTAGGATCACCCATGCCACCAAAAAACAGGGAGTTCATCACACATATTTAAAGACCTCGTTTTGTGACAACTGTTTCTCAAAAGCAAATATGTTTACTATTATGAATTATTCCATAATCAAAATGAGTTAATTACAACATGAGTTCATTACACAAAAAGATTCTTCCAAGGCTTAATACCAAATTAACAATATGAAAATCATGAAAGGGCAATTTAGTTTAAAGCTTTCACCTTCCATTCATCAACATCTAATGAACATCATGAATCCTCAACTTCAAGTCAATAGCATTATGCCACATATTAATCTTTTAAACTATCATATTTTTATGGATGAATCACTAAATAGTTTGAAATCTACTTTCGTAGGATCTATTCAAGTCCAAGTAATTGATAGTTACTCAGGCCTAACTCAAAATAGTTAGCTAAATCGTTTATGAATTCAACTTCTAAACCCCTAGTAAAAAATAATCTAAGCATAAGACCCAAAAGGACAATTATTTATTTCCCTATGCATCCATCTTTCTACCCATAAGTTGTAAAGAATCTTATTTTCAAATTCAACAATTATTAACCCATTTTGGTATTACAAGATCACCATTTCATTTCCCATCCTTTTAGTATCTTTCAACCCAAGGTGTTCAACAAAGGTTGGATGTATCTCATGCAAATTGTTTAATTTTGTTTCTTCAATAATATTTGCATCTAAGGGAAACACTAAATGCTGAAATTTTACATTACCTACATCAAACAAGGTATTATGTTTGGGGTATTATGTGAAGGAACCTTTTTTCCCACCTATTATTACATATTTTTTAATATACACATATTTAAACCAATATAGATTTAATTATAAATTTTCGTTTGCATCAAATTTTGATACTCTATGTTTATTTAAATTTTAAAGTTCATTTATAGTTAAGTTGTGAAGAATGATGAAAATATATAAAATCATATGATAAAATTATTTTTTTCAACATACCACATGTATTTAACATATCTTCTGATTATATAATTCAAAGTTGACAAAAAAAAATACTAATATAAAATGTTTTTTTAAAAAATGATTCAACTATTAATGATGTGGAAAGATCCTTCATTTCACATTTTTCCACATTTGATTACTAGTTCATTTATTAGTGTTAATTCAATTAGTAACCTAGTAATTGAACTTAACAACAATTAATACTTAAATTTTTTGTACATAAATTTTTAATAAAAAAAATTAATGCATACCTTATGTTAATTTTATTTTGGTTTTAAAAATAAACAGTCTTATTATAAAATTAATTAAACTATATATTATACAAAACAACCAATATATGGGACCCTATATTTTTATTGA
>Ga0116227_10005178_pt1 | contig 27749 bp, 23 predicted proteins | sample S1TSphgellanicum_FD_89693 | JGI IMG/M metagenome (GOLD analysis project Ga0116227, IMG submission 89693) | Host-associated microbial communities from peat moss isolated from Minnesota, USA - S1T2_Fb - Sphagnum magellanicum MG | ecosystem: Host-associated > Plants > Peat moss > Unclassified...
GCTATCGGTACCGATAGCGCGTGCAACCTCGGTAATATCAGCTTCAGTCTTTTCACAAAGCTCTGTCAATGAATTTATCGATGAAACCCGTTGAGCTAAAAATGCATTTGCGGTTAATTTGGACAATTCTGAAGACCAAACGTTAGTTGTCAGGATACGTTCGCGTGGTATCCAGTTCGCGTAAACATCAACCAGAGCTTGAACTGCCGCCTGCCCCTCGTCCGTGCTATCGCCCCCAATCAACACCCGATCCGGTGCGTCTAAATCCTCCATAGCAGTACCTTCAGCGAGGAATTCGGGATTTGATAATATTTGAAACTGCACGCCGTTTCCAGTATGGGTGAGGATATCACGTATTGCGCTTGCTGTCCTTACCGGCAAGGTCGATTTTTCAACAATAATTTTATCATCTTTTGATACGTTGGCGATTTGCCTTGCACAAAGTTCAATCCATTTTAAATCGGCAGCCTGCCCCTTACCTGAACCATAGGTTTTAGTTGGTGTATTAACAGATATGAACACCATTTGGGCCTCATCAATCGCCTTATCCACTTCAGTGGAGAAAAACAAGTTACGTCCCCTTGCTTCGGCTACAACTTCACTTAAACCGGGTTCGTAAACAGGTATCCTGCTAACATCCTCATCATTCCAGGCAGCAATCCGTGCTTCATTCAAATCTACAACGGTAACTTTTATATGCGGGCATTTTTTTGCTATCATCGCCATGGTGGGCCCGCCAACGTAACCTGCTCCGATACAACAAATTTTAGTTATTTTAGTCATTGATGTTTTAATTTATTTAGTTAAAAAGTCCTTATATGCTAATGCAATCGCTTCTCCAAGTTCAACAGAGTACCGCCAACCTTTGTCATGAAGTTTTGTTACGTCCATTAACTCGCGTGGAGTGCCGTCCGGTTTTGTTGTGTCAAATTTCACCTCACCCGAAAAACCAATCGTCTCTTTTATGAGTAAAGCCAAGTCCTTAATTGAGATGTCTTTACCTGTACTTACATTTACAAGGCCTTGTTCGTTATAATTTTCCATAACAACAAATTGCAGGCAACTGAGGGCATTTAATTTATTAGTGAGATTTATTTATTATGCACCTGTTTTTGAGCGAAACAAGATTGATTTTTTAACGTAGCTGGGAATATGGCAAAAAATCCAACCAAGCTGTAGCTAAAAATAAAAAAAACTTAGAATAAATTATAAGCAGGCTTTGATTCAATGATTAGAATACGACATGTCTTCAAATCTCCGATAATCAACCAGATAAATTTGGGGAATATTGAGTTAGATAGTAACGAGAATGATTATATACGTTAGCCTTCTAATAATTAAACAGTGTTGTGTTAAGTATGCTTTCGCGTTATCATAAGCCTACAATTAGCGTCTTTTTACGCTTAAAACGACGCTATGTTCTTTATATAAACTCCGTATCCACTCTTTACGTATTTATTAGCCAAGTTAAGTAATTGGTCACGGTTAATATAGCCCATCCTGTAAGCTATTTCCTCGATGCAACCGATCTTCGTATCCTGTCGTTTTTCAATTACCCGCACAAACTCCGATGCGTCGCTTAATGAATCAAAAGTTCCTGTATCCAGCCATGCAGTTCCCCTATCCATTACCCCCACATGCAAATCTCCTTTTTCGAGATAAATCTTATTTACGTCGGTAATTTCGAATTCTCCCCTTGGCGATGCAGGAATATTTTTCGCAATGTCAACTACCTGGTTATCATAAAAATAAAGTCCCGGCACAGCGAAATTAGATTTTGGTTTCAATGGTTTTTCTTCAATCGATAATGCTTTAAACTCTCCATCGAATTCAACCACGCCATAACGTTCGGGGTCGGCCACAGGGTACGCAAATATTGCAGCACCATCTACATCGTTAAAGCTTTGGATAAGCTTGCTAAACCCGGACCCATAAAATATATTATCGCCCAATACCAATGCGACTTTATCGCTGCCTATAAACTTTTCGCCGATTACAAATGCCTGTGCAAGGCCATTCGGTACCTCCTGCACGGCAAATTCGAATTTGCAGCCAAGTTCACTTCCATCCCCCAATAATCGTATAAATCCAGGCTGGTCTTCCGGCGTAGTGATGATCAATATTTCGTTAATTCCGGCAAGCATCAAAACTGATAGCGGATAGTAGATCATCGGCTTATCGTAAATCGGCATTAACTGCTTGCTGATTGCCTTGGTTATCGGATAAAGTCTTGTTCCGGATCCACCGGCTAAAATGATTCCTTTCATAGGTTATTTCTGTAAAATATCAATACATTTTGTTAAGCTGTCCCTCCAATAGGGAATTTCCATTTGAAACGTTGCTTTCACCTTGCTTTTATCCAATACCGAATAGGCCGGTCTTGTCGCCTTTGTTACATACTCATCTGTTCTCACCGGAATAGCTTTTACTTTGGTTCCCGAAATATCAAATATTGCTTTTGCAAAGTCGTACCAGGAAGTTACACCTTCATTACTGTAATGGTATATACCATAAGCTTCGCTACCACGATCAATCACATCGAGAATAAAAGAAGCAAGATCGATGGCATAAGTTGGTGTTCCAACCTGGTCGGCGATGATTTTAAGTTCATCGCGCTCGGCACAAAGTTTGAGCATGGTTTTCACGAAATTATTTCCGAACTCAGAATAAAGCCAACCGGTACGCACAATGAAATATTTATTAAGCAATTCTTCAACCACCATTTCCCCATCTAATTTTGTTTGGCCATAAACGCTTATCGGCTTAGCTTCGTCATCTTCGTTTAGCGGGCGGGGGTTATCACCTTTAAAAACAAAATCGGTAGATATATGTACAAACACTGATCCTGTTTCAGCGCATAGTTTGCTCAAATTTTCTACACCAGTTTTATTGACCTTTATTGCGGTTTTTTCATCATCTTCAGCTTTGTCAACTGCGGTATAAGCCGCGCAATTAATAACATATGCTGGTTTATATTGATCAAAGACTTTCTTTAAAGCGTCAGTATTTAATATATTGGCTTCACTTTCGATAGGAAAGTGGATATTTGTTAGTCCTTTTTTTTCCGCCAAGCTCTTAAAACAGTGGCCTAATTGACCAGACGCTCCGAAAACTACAATATTGTCCATTAAGGTATTTTTGATTAGTTGTTGGCAAATAACCTAATTTGCTTTAGATATAGATAATGATCGGTACTTAAAATCCAAAATCCGGCGCATCTGCCAGAAAGGGAAGTTCTTTGTCCTTATCCGAAACCAATAATTCATTCGCTGATAGTTTCCAGTCGATGTTTAATGAGGGATCGCTGTAATGCAAGCCACTTTCAGCTGCTTTGTTGTAATAATTGTCGCACTTATACTGAAAAATCGCAGTGTCGCTTAGTACAACAAAACCATGGGCAAATCCTCTTGGGATAAAAAATTGATTGTGATTGCGATCGGAAAGTAGTACCGAAAAATGCTGCCCGTATGTTGAAGACGATTTTGTGAGGTCTACAGCTACGTCCAACACTTCTCCTTGCGTAACGCGCACTAATTTTGCCTGGGCATGTTCTCCTGCCTGTAGGTGAAGCCCTCGGAACACACCTTTAGTAGAAAAGGATTGATTATCCTGAACAAAATTAACTTCGGAACCAACTGCTTCGTTAAATTTCAGTTGATTGAATGATTCAAAAAAATACCCCCTGTCGTCGTTGAACAACCGGGGAGTTAATATAATGCATCCTTCTAAAGTGGTAGGGGTTATTGTCATTATTTAAATTTTTCGGTTAAATTAGTCGTTTTTCGTAGCGATTAAAGTTAAAAGAATAAATATTTTGATTTATTCTTTTAACTTTAACAAGTCTTAGCCTTATCAATCTATATAACCGATAGCATTAAATTATCTATTTTCGTATTGACTTTCGTAATAACTCGAATAAGCTCCACTAATTACATTGTTAAGCCATTCTTCGTTAGTCAAAAACCAGTCTATAGTCTTAGAAAGGCCCTCCTCGAACGTAACAGAGGGTTGCCAGCCAAGTTCAATATTTATTTTACTTGCATCTATAGCGTATCTCCTGTCGTGGCCTGGTCTGTCTTTAACATAGGTGATAAGCTTTTCACTGGTCCCATCGGCACGTCCCAGCTTTTCATCCATCTGTTTGCACAGTAGCAATACAAGATCAATATTTTTCCACTCGTTAAAACCGCCTATATTATAAGTATCCCCTATTTTCCCTTCGTGAAAAATCAAATCGATCGCTATGGCGTGATCTTTAACGTAAAGCCAATCGCGAGTGTATTTTCCATCCCCATACACAGGTAGTGGTTTGTTATTAATGATATTATTGATCATCAACGGAATCAATTTCTCCGGGAAATGGTACGGGCCGTAATTGTTAGAACAATTAGATACTTTTACCTGTAAACCGTAGGTATCGTGATAAGCTCTCACAAAATGATCAGACGCTGCCTTACTGGCACTGTAAGGAGAGTGGGGATCATAACGCGTCTCCTCTGTAAATAAGCCCGTTTCGCCGAGAGCACCGTATACCTCATCTGTCGATATATGATAAAACAAGTGTTCGCTATAGCTGTTTTTCCACTTTTCCTTAGCAATTTCAAGCAAATTAATGGTACCTATAACATTTGTGTATACAAAATCCATAGGGCTGAGTATCGACCTGTCAACGTGGGATTCAGCAGCCAGGTGCACAACATCGGTAATACTATATTTATCGAAAACACCACTAATTTGCTCGCGGTCCTTTATATCAGCTCGCTCGAACCGGTAATTATTAAGATTCTCTATATCCCGCAAATTTTCAAGATTGCCGGCGTAAGTAAGGGCATCCAAATTAACTATTAGATAATCTGGATATTTGGTCACAAACTGTCGGATTACGTGCGAGCCTATGAAGCCAGCCCCGCCAGTAATTAAAATCGATTTCATGCCTTTTTGTTAGCGATATAACGAAATTAAATTTGATTAGAACATCTATCTTTTATCAAATTTTAATCCGTTCATCGAATAAAATTTATTTAGGAATTAACCTGAGATACATTCTTTTCTTTAGATAAAAAGTCCTGATATGCCAACATAATTCCTTCTTTTAGCTCAATTTTATGCCTCCATCCTTGTTCATGAAGCTTGGTTACATCCATTAGTTTACGAGGGGTGCCATCAGGCTTTGAGGTATCAAAATCGATATTACCTTCAAACCCAATAATATCTTTTACTAATAAAGCTAAATCCTTAATGGAAATATCATCACCGGTACCGATGTTTACCAAGCCCGGTTCATTATAGTTTTGCATGAGGTAATAACATGCCTCAGCCAAATCATCCGCGAACAAAAACTCCCGTTTAGGAGAGCCAGTGCCCCAGATGGTAACACCCGTCAAACCATTCTCTTTTGCTTCGTGAAAACGCCGTATTAGTGCAGGCAATACGTGCGAGTTTTGTGGATGATAATTATCATTATAGCCATATAAATTAGTTGGCATAACAGAGATGTAATTACAACGATATTGAGAGCGATAAGCGTCGCACATTTTTATACCTGCAATTTTTGCTATCGCATAAGGCTCATTTGTCTCCTCCAGCAAACCTGTCAGCAAATATTCCTCTTTTAACGGCTGTGGTGCAAGTTTAGGATAGATACAACTTGACCCCAAAAACATTAATTTTTTTACGCCGTTGAGATACGAGTTGTGGATAACATTGTTTTGGATTTGTAAGTTGTCATAGAGAAACTCGGCACGATAAGTATTATTAGCCACTATTCCGCCAACTTTTGCGGCTGCCAAAAAAACATAGTCGGGCTTCTCCGATTCAAAAAATACTGACACCTGCACCTGATCCCGTAAGTCAAGCGTATCAGATGTCCGGGTAACAAAATTAGTATATCCTTCCTTTACAAGTTTGCGGTGGATAGCCGAACCGACCATCCCCCTATGACCTGCAATGTAGATTTTTGCATCTTTTTCCATCTTATTATTCAAACTGATTTTTGATGCTATAGCCAGAATCTTTTAATAATTTCTCCCTGCGGAACAAATCAACGTCTGATGCAACCATTTCTTTCACTAAGCCTTGTAAATCATATTTAGGCTCCCAACCTAATTTCGTCTTGGATTTTGATGGATCGCCAATCAATAGATCCACTTCGGTTGGTCTGAAATATTTCGAATCGACAGCAACAACTTCTTTACCTGTCTCCACTTGAAAATCAGGGTTACTGCAGCTTACTACAAACCCTCTTTCGTCGGCACCTTCGCCTTTAAACTCTACAGTAATACCAACTTCAGCAAATGCTAACCTAACAAAATCACGAACTCTTGTAGTTACGCCGGTAGCAATTACGTAATCTTCCGGGGTTTCTTGCTGCAATATAAGGTACATCGCCTCAACATAATCTTTTGCATGTCCCCAATCACGTTGTGCATCAAGGTTACCAAGGTATAATTTATCCTGCAGTCCCATAGCAATTTTTGCAGTAGCACGGGTAATCTTCCTGGTTACGAATGTCTCGCCTCTCAACGGGCTTTCGTGGTTGAAAAGGATACCGTTGCAAGCATAAATGCCATATGCTTCACGATAGTTTACAGTAATCCAATAAGCATACATTTTAGCCACAGCGTAAGGTGAGCGGGGATAAAATGGCGTTGTTTCTGATTGTGGAACAGCTTGTACCAAGCCGTATAACTCCGAAGTAGATGCCTGGTATATTTTAGTCTTTTTTTCTAACCCTAATATCCTAATAGCCTCTAACAGACGTAAGGTACCGATACCATCGGCATTTGCTGTATATTCAGGCGTATCGAAACTGACTTTAACATGCGACATTGCACCCAAATTATAGATCTCATCAGGTTGTACCTGCTGAATGATACGGATAAGATTGGTTGAATCACTCAAATCGCCGTAGTGTAAAATCAAATTTTTATTGGTATCGTGCGGATCCTGATAAAGATGATCAATTCTGTCTGTGTTAAATAATGAACTCCTTCTCTTAATACCATGAACTTCGTATCCTTTAGATAATAATAATTCGGTAAGGTAGGCACCATCTTGTCCAGTTATTCCCGTTAAAAGGGCTATTTTTTTTGTCATAGGATTTATTAATTATTTAATTCGTTTTCAAATAAACTAAATGCGGCTTCCATGGCTTTATCCATATTATAGTATTCCCACTCGGCGAAACGGCCCAGCAAGTATATTCCCTTTGAATGTAAAGCTTTTTTGGCAATGTTTATTTCCGAGCGCGTTCTATGATCTTGTATAACATAAGAATTGGGCTCGTAGTTGAACGCTAATGGCGACAAATTACCCGGAAGCTTTTTTATCTCTTCTACCATTACATCATACTCAACTTTTCCAGAAAATTCTACTACACAGGTTTTTCTTGACGATCCCCTGTTATTGGTATCACTAAAATTGCCGGTATAAATAATGCGATGCGCCCTGGTAAAATCTTCAGGTATATATAACCATGAAATATCATTATCATCAGTCTCGCAAAACAAATTTGATGTACCATTTGAGCGCAAATTTTCTATATAATTTACGTCAGCGCCGGCATCTTTCATCAGGTTCTTACCATATGCGGGAAATTTCCGGATATCACCGCAAAATACCAGCTTGTCAAACTCCTTGTTCTGGATAATTAACTTGCCGTTGCTTTCCTTGATATCATCTACGTAAATATTGTTTACGATATTAAGCCCTTGTTTAAACCGATCAACAATAAATTGCGAACCTCCTTCTTTTGGGTAATAGAAGGTTGAATGAACCATATTATCCCCCTCTTCCCTAATGATATTATTTTGTAATATCTCGGTAATGTTAGGCATTGGTAATTTACCTTCCAGCCAGTCCATCGAAACAGTGGTTAAATCTGTTCTCCAGATTTTAGTGTTATATGGTTTAAAATAAACCTCGTAAAGTGTTTTACCAAAATTATTTTCTAAAAAGCTTTCAAAATTTTCGTACTGAAATGGCGACAATTTGGGTTTTTGCTGTAGCTCCAGTAATTCTGAAACGATTTTTTTAATAATCGGCTTCTCAAATAAGTAGATATAGTTCTCTATCGGATACCCGATAATATTGTCATTGAAAAATACCTTGGCGTTTCTTTTAGCCCTAACAAATTCTTTATCCTTATCAAAATAAGACCAAAACCAATTAAATATCTTTTCGTTACGAGAGTTGAAAACATGTCCTCCAACCTTATGAAAAAGGCAATCCTGAACCCGTTCGCATTTAACTAACCCCCCGGGCTTAACTTGATTTTCGAAGATGGTAACGCTATGCTTTTCTTTTAAAAGATTAGCGATACTTAAACCTGAAATTCCACTGCCAATAATTCCTATTTCCATTTATTATTATCGTAAATTAAGCATTCCTACCTTTTGCCGCGTCAAACCGACGAATATTTTCTACCGTATTTTCGATATTGGCTTTTGAGGAAGCACCAAATAAAATCGATTCTATATTAGGCAGGTTACATACATATTCCATGGCTTCTCTCGGTGGGATGGCTCCGCCTCCTAAAACCTGCATCGCTATAGCCCTAACTTTACGATTCTTTAAAGTCTCTTCATATATTTCTTTACCACCTGACATACGGAAACCTACCTTATTAATTGATGCACAAATTATTGGATTACTAATCCCGCCATCTTCCAATACATCAAGTAATTTCGGCAAATTCATAGTAATGAAACCTGCTTCTGCATTATATTTCTTTTTAACATAATGATGAAAGCCCGTTAAAATATCGTATGCCCTAAGTCCCAGAAATAAATCGGTAAACACATTTTGTAAAAATATCACCGGTGTATCAACACCTTTAAACATTTTCATTTCGGCATCAACAAGAAGTTCCATTATCGAAAGAAAATCCTTCGATAAAAATGCTACACCGCCTTTAAACATTGTACCAAATATATTTCCGGGTACATATTGCTTAATTGTTCCGGCTAAACCAAGCTCGGTAACAGCATTGGCATATTTATGCGCATAAGGCATGCATGGATAAATCTTAAAGCCTTTGTATTTGGCCGGGTCTGCCCTGATAATATCACATATCCTGGCTATCCTATCATGCGTAGTACACATAAAAGTATCAATGCCAACAGCTCTTGCCTCATCAAGCGTTTTTATAATGGCACTGTCTTCTCTGAATTTTATAGACTGAGCTCTTGATTTTTCATCAGAAATATGGTTAACAGCAAAAAATTGGTTATCCCCAAACAGAATTCTTTCCATTATCTTTTATTTTGTACTTTTTTTAATTAACTCGATCGCATTATCTGTATACCAGGCGCTTTGGAATGTGTTTATTGAATTCGGTCCTTTTCCAGCCACTGCGTCAATGAAATAATCCATTTGGGCAGAATATTCTTCGCCTCGTAAATAAAAATCGACTGGCGCGGTCAGATCGGTAATATAACTTATGTTCCATCCTTTTTTGTAGCCACTTAGCTCACCCGGATCATTTAAAAAAACCTTAAGTTCGTTAGCATCCGATATTATTTTTCACGCTGTGCCGGCAATAGTAACAGTGGTAGACATTTTACGATATGTATCGTCGCTCCAATTTACCGACAGCACTCCCGATACGCCATTTGAAAGCTCGAGTAGCGAGTATACAGCATCTTCAACGTTTTTAGAATAGATTGACTTTAACAAGCTACCCTTTACAGAGTTTACCGGCGATAAAAGGTCGTTTATAAGGTCAATAACATGCGATGCATAATCCAATAAACAACCTCCACCCTCTGAAGGGTCTGAACGCCAGGTATCTTGCTTGGGTTTTGTAACAACTGGGCCGTAAGCCTCACCTACAAAGTGATAAATGTTGCCTAACGCACCACTCTTTATTATTTTTTTTACCTCGCTGAAAGTCCCGATAAACTTATTGTGATAACCAACCTGATTCACCACTTTTTGTTTGTTAGCCAAATCAACCAATTCCTGCCCCTGAGCTGAATTTAAGCAAAATGGTTTTTCAGCAAAAACGCTTATCTTTTTTTCAAGCAAATATTTAATTACGGAATAATGAAATTTAGTTGGCACGGCAACCACTACAGCCTCCGGCTTTACTTCTTCTACCATTTTCTGGTAATCGGTAAAGCATTCAAATTTTCCATGCTTAGATAAAAAATCATTTACCATTTTAGAAGTATCGCATACGCCAACTACTTCAACATTGGGATGGGCACCGAGAATTGACAGGTGAGAAATTCCCATTTTTCCGGCACCGATTAAGGCAATTTTTACCATTTTTTATTATTTTATTTTAAGATAATACGACGTTTTTATATTGATTTGCGATGTGTTTCCACCGATAGTTTGCGTCAGCAAATTCCTTTAAACTGGCTCCCATCTTTTTAAGCGGCATTGAACGGCACGAATTCACCATCGCTGCCAATTCTTTTGCATCTTTAAAATACATTGCCCGACCATCCGTGGTATATTCGTTATAACCCGATGCAAATGCAAAAACGGGCAATCCCAAAAACATAGCTTCAGCCAAAGATGGGTTTGTTCCGCCCGCGGAATGACCATGTATGTAAAGCGAGCAGTTACTTCTTAATGTATCCAGCTTCACCCTGTCATATATTGCATCAAGTATGATTAAATTCTTTTTCCCAAAAAACTTCTGTTTAGTTTCTTTGCCATAGTCTGAATTATTCCAGTTTCCTACAATTACCAGTGGCATACTATCCTGTTCCATAAAACTTTCAAGTATCATATCAATATTGTTATCGCGCTGTATACGCGTTACGGTAAAAGCATAAGGCTCTTTCAAAAATGGATAATTTTTAATTGCCTCATTGGTAATCGGCTGATGTAATGCCTGATCGCCCCCATATGCAATTAAAGTACTCCTTTTACCGTACTCACTGGAGATATATTGCTGTATTCCGATATTGTCTGAGATGATTTTATTGCTATTCCTTATCAAAAGCGCTTCAGCTTTTTTGATTACCTTTTGTGCCAATGCAGACCATTTATTTCTTTTCCAGTCAAGGCCGCCGATGTTTATTATCAACTTGTCTTTTTGCTTGCGAGTTAAGAACGGCATCATAAAACCGCCGCCAAAACCCAGAAACAAAACTCTATCGGCACTGTACATCGCTTTTATCAAAGAAATACTGTCGTATATTATCCCTTTCGCTCCATGAGATGTTACCGGAATATACTTAAGCTTTGCCCCTTTGTATGAAGTAATTGAACTATCCATATCACTTGAAGAACAATAGACTGTTATTTCAAGACCGTGGGCAAGGTACTCAACTAAATATTCTGCTAATGTTTCAAAGCCACCATAATTATTGGGGATACCTCTGGTGCCAACTATCGCTAAACGCATATTTAAAACTTGGTAGATTTAGACAGCTAAGATATAAAAAAATAACAAAAACCGCATTAAAAATAAACTTTTTGCATTTTATTGGTCAAATTATTAATAATTTATCATATTTGCTTCTGATTTTCAAAAAAAATACAAACAATTGTCAGTCTATATAAAATATATATCTGTAAATTAAGTTTGCTTTAAAGCTAAATATATAGTCATTATTCTCTTATTAGAATAATGACTAGAACGCTAAAATGTATGTAGATACGATGTCTCTATCCAATTCCATTGGTGTAAAGAGTTCTTTGTTCCTTGATAAAGAACTAAATAATTGTTATTAACAACAGCAAAACATGCTGTTACCTGGTCTTTACCAAAGTTTGAACCCTAGTTCATTGAAACCAGTTAAATATTTAATGTTTTAATACTGCTAAAAGCAACACTACTTATACTATGAAACCTAAAATATTTGTTGACGGAAGGGTATTTGATACCGCCTTTCAAGGAACCAGAACCTACATCCAAAATATTTATAGCGTAATTGATAAAATTGGAGACCTCGAAGTATTTGTCGGCAGCCAAAATCCCGAAAAAACGGCGACATTCTTTCCAGGTTCAGGAATAAAATTTCTGCGTTATAAATACGGAAATAAAAATAAAATTGGCAGGGCTTTTTTTGAGATCCCAGAGTTGATAAAAAGTAATAATATAGACATTGCTCATTTTCAGTATATAAGCGCCCCTTTTAAAAATTGCCGGCAAATAGTAACGATACATGATATTTTGTTTAAAGATTTCCCCGAACAATTTCCTATAAAGTACAGGTTGCAAAAAGGGCCATTGTTTTGGATTTCGGCAAAAAGAGCGGATATATTAAGTACAGTTTCTGAGTATTCGAAACAGGCTTTACATAAACATTATAATATTCCGTTGCCTAAGATACACGTTGTTCCAAATGGGGTTTCAAAAGCTTATTTTCAGCCTTATGATCAATCTGATGCTCAACAAGAAATTGCGACGAAATATAAAATTTCTGATTTTATTCTGTACGTAAGCAGGATAGAGCCCAGAAAAAACCATCTTCATCTTCTGAAGGCTTACCTGGATCTGGAATTGTATAATAAAAATAAAGCTTTGGTTTTTATAGGAAAAAGAGACTTAGAGGTACCGGTATTGAGTAGTATATTAAATAACCTAACGGAAAAAGAAAAAAAACATATTTACTTCCTCGAAAATATTTCAGATCATGATTTGATGCAATTTTACAAAGCATGTGATCTATTCGTATATCCGTCGGAAGCAGAGGGTTTTGGAATCCCTCCTTTAGAAGCCGGGGCATTAAAAAAACCGGTTATTTGCTCGGATACAACTGCAATGAAGGATTTCTCTTTTTTTGGGAAATATCATGTAAGCCCAATCTACGAAAAAATTAAAGCTGCCCTATCAGATATAGTTAACAGTCCTGTCGATAAAACAAACCTTGATAATATCAGCATGGCAATAAAAACAAATTATAGTTGGGAGGGTGCAGCAGACAAATTGAATCAACTTGTAGTTCTATCATTTAAAATATGATAGAAGTTTTAAAATTAAAAAGGGGCCATCTGTTAAACAAACAGCCTCTTTTATAGTACAACGATTATTTATGTGGCATTTAACTGATCCGTATCATTGTTTACTGGCCAACCAATGCTCTTCTCACTCCGTCGAGCATGTTTACGCCATTTGACGACGGCGTAAGCCATGCACCTTCACCATATTCATTCCAAGCATATAAATATCCTATGCCTTCCCTAGAAGTAAATTGTGGGTTTTTAATGATCCAATTTTTTAACGCACTCACAGATCTGTATATCGAAGCTGGTGTATAACCTGAATAGCTTCTTTGCCTGCTATACGAGTTTTTTCCGTCGGCCCAGGGGCGCGGATCAAAACCAAGTGTCATGGTAGGGATGCAAGGCATGGAAGATCTTTGATAACCACTCCATACACCGTTGGCTAAATTAATTAAATTGTCTACCGGAACCCCTCCTCTTATGGCGCTAAATGAACTCATGCTGGCGAAGCTATAATTTGTTAAAAAATCGAAACCACAGGCCCTTGCTTCTCTTCCTATAGCATCGGGATTTACAGGAGTTACGCAGGTAGCTAAAACAACGCCCGGCAAGCCAGCTTCCTGAGCCCGAGCTTTAAATGATGCCATAGCATTTCGTACCGCTTCTGTGGAACCAAATGTTTCCATCAGCTTATTATGACTTAGGAAATTTATTACCGGCTTGCCGTTTATCGTAAGATATTGCGGATCCTTGAATAATTCAATCCAGGCTTGGGTAAGCGCAGGCCAATCTTCAGGTCCTATTTGGTGATACTTATCAATGCAAACAGTTATACAGAATTTAAGCTTGTTTTTATTAGGCGCATTTAAATATAAATTCAACGCATGATTAAGCGCATCGTGGTTAAAATCTCTATGGTTTTCCTTTGGATAATACCAGTCAAAATTAAAGAATGCAAGCCCGGCATTGGCCGCGGCATCTATTTGCTTGCCCATAACGTCTGGAGTACTGGTTATCCAGCCCCATATAGGCTGCCTTTCTGGATAGTTGTACTTTAACTTGTTATTTAGGTGTACGGTATCTCCGCCCCAACCATCAAAATAGTAGGCACCAATTTGAACACTTTGCGCAAAAGCGGCATTGGTGATCAAAATAAACAAGGCTACCAAAAACAACCGGTAGCTAAGAGGAGTTGCATGTTTGCAGATGTTCTGCTTCAGATTTAACTTTTTCATGGGGTATTTTTTTTAAATTTTTACTGCGGTAAGGGTTCTGAATATCCAGAACTCCATTGACTGCTTCCAATATTAGTAAAACTAAGAAGAAAATACCCCTTTTTCAAAAACAAATTGTTAGCTGGCGAAAGCTGCATATTGGGGTTTGTCCACAACAACTTTAGCTTGTTCGTACGTTTCTTCTTTTTTGTTAAGCTGCTTCACAACAGCCATGTTTATTCCCCAGAAAACAAACGTAAACGAAATCCACATTACGTTACTGATTTGTGTACATATTGCAACAACTATGGCAGCCGCCATAAAACCAAGATACAAGGATTGCCGGAATTGGCTCTCCCTTTCCCCTTTAAAGCATCGATAGTTAACCCTAACAAATGACATCAGCATCCCCAATCCAATTAACAACCCAACAATTCCGGTGTCATTAAGGCTCTGAATCCAAAAGCCGGTAAGCCATCCACTACTGCCATTTTCATCTTTGTACTCTTTGGTATATTTATCCAAAACCTTTGTATCAGCACTTAAAGTGCCATTCCCTATTAAAGGGCTTTTCAAGAAACCATTTATTCCTGTAGTATAGGCATCTAAACGCCCGCTAACTGACCCGGATTCCTGATCAAATGGATTATTAAATTTACTTACAAAGGACTGAATAACGATATTTTTATCAGAAAATGCGACGTAAGTGCTCAGAAAAATCCCTACAAGAAAAAGCGCTACCACTACCTTGGTCATCGGTATTTTGCCGGATATCCAAATTATCAGAAAACATGCGAGAGGTACAGCAAGAAATACCGAACGTGTAAACGCAAATACCAAAGATATACCGACCAAACCAACAGAAAATTTCACCTTGGTAGGAAGCCTGCGGATATACAAGCTTTGGCCTATTATCAAGCAAAAGATAGAGGCCGTCATAATGGCATAGGTATTTGGCTCAAATGACAGCGACCTTATGGACGGGAAACCTGTTGTAAGGTGCCCCGTGGCTACACCAATTATAGGTCCTGGTTTAAATAGTAAATAAAAAAACATAGAACCTAAACCAAATAAAACCGATAGCTTATTAAAGCTAAGAAGTTTTTTTAATGGGTATAAAGTACCGGTACGATATAGTGTAAGATATCGTACAGCAAAGTAGATACCTGCATAAACCGATATCACTAAACTACCTTTTATGCTGGCTGCTGTATGCGCAACAAAAAGAGAAGGAAGTAAATTGATAAGGAAATAAAATAATACCCATTTAGACGGCCAGTCTTTCAAGGAGAACATTTTGAAGAAATCCCGGCTCCTTGTTAACAAGAAAACAGGCATGTATATAAAAAAAACAATCTGGGTTATGTTAAAATTCAAATCCAATGAACCCAAAGGAACAGTGATTTTAAAGCCACCTAAAAAAGCGCTTAAAACAAGTAACCATAAAGTAAACCTTGAAAACCTGCTACCTTTCAATTTAAAAACAGTTATTTATATATTTCAATTCAAATATCGACTATTTTATGTTTACTGCAACAATCTGCAATCAAACACTATCTTAAAACAATTTCAAAACAAACATAAACGCCGTTAAAAATCACCGATTATCGTTGTCGTTAAAAAAATCATTATATGTTTTCATAATGAAGCTGTTTGCTCCTTTCCCATGTTTATCCAGCATTTGACTGTATGATCCGCCTAACTGAATGTAATAGGACAAAGGATTGGTATTGTTTTCAAACCGCTGTATATATTTTTTTACTCCTTCTTCAACCGTCGATACAATTTTAACAGGGTTACCTACTGCAACCGAACCAGGCGGGATGCTTTGGTTAACCACAGAACCAGCACCTATTAATGATCCGGCTCCAATTACAACGCCAGGCAGAACAATTGAATTAACACCAACATAGGCTTTTTTTTCTATTATTATTTTGCCATACCTGGTAGGCAAATCATTGGCAATGTTTGCATAGGAAGAATCGTGGCTTACCAACCTCACACCAGCCGCTAATACTACTTCATCTTGTATTTCAATTAAATTTGCACACCAGGGTTCGTATAGAAAATTCTTTTTATCCACTATCTGGACATTTCTCCCAACCTTTGCCCCCTGCTTTCTTAACTTTCTTAAAAATACCTCATTGCCATCGTAAAAATTTCTAATGATACTTTTAATAAAACCTAAAATTGTAGCCATTACTTATCGCCTGTTAATACTTTTTTAAAATCAAGTGTTAGCTTACCTTTTGAAAAATCTGATGTTAGTAATTTATAATTATTGTCAAGCTCATTAAAAAAAGAATCTTTTTGGGCAATAATAGCTTTAAAAACATCCTCCATGTTTCTTTCATTATATAAATATCCTATTTTATATTTATTAATGTAGTATCCAAATAACTCACTCTCCGGACAAATAATTGCTTTTTTCCTTTCGAAACAATCCCACATCACCCCAGAAGTTAAGTATTTAGTGTATTCATATGGATAGGGTATTACAACAAAATCAGCGTTAGTTATTAATTCTTCATACTTTTCCGCGGAAATATAATTATCTTCAAATTTAATCCAGTTCTGCCCGGCGATGGCTTGCTCTAATCTATCTTTGCAATCATCTATAACCTTTCCTGCTATATTATATTCAATACCCGATAATATACTGCCATTGGCGGTCGACAAAGCATTAATAAAATTAATAGGATTTTTATCATTAGAGATTGTCCCCAACGTAGTAAGGCGGATCTTTTCTCCTGTTTTGTTCTTTTTAACCTCGTCGAAGCTTTCTTTTAAATATCTATCGGGCATAACAAGGGAATTCATTATACCCAACTTTGCCGCGTTGTCTTTGTAGACCTTTTCGGTAAAAAAATTGAGTTCGGCTTTTTTAAGAAATGACATGAACACGCCCTTAAGAAATTTCTGAAAAAAGGTTTCTCCAAAAAACCATCTAGTGGAAATAGCCGACACGTGATACTTTTTCTTTAAAGACTTAGCTGCCAGCCAAAACGGTATTTGACCCTGGGAAGCAAACAGTATTACACTATCACTATCCAAAGTGTTGAAATATTTTATAATACGTGCATATTGCTTGAATATTTTAAACGCTAACGATATTTTTTGTGCCCCCTTCGCTTTCAAAGATAAGATTTGAATATCGTTAGCTTGTTCAATAATAGTAACAGTAACTTTATCAGAAATCGCTGCAGAATCCTTCAGTTTATCGTCGCTCCCTACCACCTCAATTGCCGAAACAGCGTCAAGTGAACTTAAAACCTCAACCAGAAAATTATTGTACCTGTAAAAGTGCCCTATTTTCGAATATAAAGGATCGTATATTACAATTTTCATAAAAAACTTAAGATTTAACCAAAGACTGAAATTGATTTAATATCTGCAGTGAACTATTAGCTAACGAAAAATTATCATCTAAAAACTCAATGGCATTCGCACCCATTCGTTTTATCTCGTCAGGCTTATCCAAAAAATGCTTAATTTTATTTGAGAGATCGGCATGATCCATAAATTTATATAATAGTCCATTAACCCCGTCTTTTATCAGGAAAGGTGTATTTCCAGTCTCATTTCCAATAACAGGAAGACCATTAGCCATATATTCAACGGTTACGCGGCCAAATGCCTCAAAACGGCTGCACATCAATCCGATATCGAATGACGTCAACATGTCAGTGAAATTATTTGCATAGCTATTTAACACCACGTAATGTTCCAATTGATTTGCCCGGATAAAATCTTTGTATTCTTTTTCTAAAGGCCCGGCGCCAAACAGACATAGTTCGAAGTTACGATATCCTTTCAAAACCAATTCATTCGCAGCCTTGATTGCATCAAACTGATTCTTTGCTTCTTCATATCTGCCTGCAATTACGAATTTAATTTTCTGAACGGCATAGTCCTTTGTAAAAATCCTTGATATCTTTTTTTCGAATATAGGATTGGCTATTACTATAAATTTTCCTGAAATTTTTTGTCCAAAATATTTGTAAGTGTAGTCGGAATTACAAAAGATAGCTACCGAGTTTTTACTTACAAAATTCAGCAAATTTTGCTCAGGGTACTCAAAATCAAAACGGAATTGTTCGAAAGGAATCTCCCTTATATGCATAACATGCTTAATCCCAAGAAAGGAAGATAAATAAATTCCAAAATTTGTGGTAAAGGTATTAGTATAAACCAAATCAAAATTCATTGGATTATCCTTAAAGAATTTGGCTGCCTTTTTGGCCTCTAAATAATTTATCGCCCTTTTTACAAATCTTTTAGGGCCTGCAAAATTCTTCAAACGGGGGCCTTTGGTCCACGAATTAAATTTAGCAACAACATATACAATGTTTAACTCTTTAAGCTCGGCTTCGATTTTGCCCGCCTGGGGTATCACAACAAATGGCTCAATAAGACCGTTAGTTTTAAGATACCTTATATTTTGCATTATCGATTTGTCAGCACCATATCCATCTACGGTGGTAATAACAAAAATAACTTTTAGCATATCAGCAGATTTGTTCCCCATTTATCTTGTTTTTAATGACATTTATTTTATGCCAAATATTTCTCTAAACCGCTCGTTTAAAACGCATTTTTTTTGCCGAAATCTCCTTAATTTCCAACCGGCTTTCGTACATCAAATAAGGCAGCATGAAAACAATTACCCCTATTTCGAGGGATTTATAATTTAAATAAATACCCAACCATAAGATAGTAGACAATATAATTTTAGGCACCCAAAATCTAACAACCCATGCAGTATTGAATGTTAATGTTCTGATATATATGTAATAAACGCTAAATGCCAAAACACCTAAAATATAGGCTATTGAATAAAATTGAGCTACTGCTACCAGTGAGATACGGCTACCTGCAAATATTGACGAAATTAGCATAGCTGCCGAAACCCATCCCGAAAACATAAATTCTTTTTCTTTACCCTGCAAAATCATTATCTGCCCTGTGGTGGATAATAAGGTTTGTGTAAAAACCAAAAGTCCAAAATAAGGCAACAGCGTAGCTACCGACAGCCAGTTCTTACCCCAAAATAACAGCACAAGCGGCCCTGGCCAAAGCACTAATATCATTACAATCGGATAAGTTAAAACACAAATTATCCTCAACACAAAGAAATACTCGGCTTGAACATCCCCTCCTTCTAACTTCAATTTCTTGAGGCTTGGAAAAAGAATGTTGCTGAACAATCCTGTGATAAGCATTAAGGGTAACGCCAACAATGTATAAGCCCTGTTGTAAATGCCCAGACTTGCCGGACCGTAACTTTTCCCGATAATCAAATTATCAGAATTCCGGGCCCAATAGTTAACAGTATTAAAGCCAATTACACTTCCAATAAGGGTTTTGGTATATTTGAATGCTACAACCAAATAAGGTAACCTGAAAATGCTGAACCCCATTTTCACTTTTCCCTCGTACAATATTGCAGTAATTATTGATAAAACTAATTGCGGGATGATGAGCGACCATAATCCACATTTTAAAAAAGCCATCAAAATAGTGATACACACTGAACAGAATGTCGCGATAGCCAAAACCTGTCCAATAAATCCAAATTCCAGTTTTTTTGAAAGCACTGCTCCCTGTACCAGACTTAAACTTTTTAGCGGAAAGTTAAAGGCCAAAACCATCGTAGGAAAAAGCAAAGCAGGATTTGAAAAAAAAAGGGAAATTGGATAAGCTAGTAGGATAGTAATTAAAAACAGGATTAATCCAAGTATCCATGATAAATTAGTAAGCACTTTTTGATAAGTACGCCCCCAATCGCTTCTTATAATTGCGAATGACAGACCTCCTTCAGAAAATACCAATATGAAATTGGTAAAAACGGTGATCAAACCCACAGTACCATAACTGGAGGGTGTTAAAAGTCTTGAAAGTACTACTGTAGATAAAAAAGTTATTGCCTGAGCCAAATAGGCGTAGCCACCCGAAATTAATATATTTTTAATTAATGAACCTTTAAAACTATTCATTACGTAACCTATTAGCTATTTTCATTCAATTCCTTTTAAAAATTTTGATGATCATTCATAAATCTAAATAAGAAAGATGCGGGGTTATATTATTCAGATAATATCGGGGATAATCTTAATGACAAGCATGCATAGTCAATTACAGGTGCTGAAATATTAGATGCAGCCCCAATATTCAGATCATTGAAAGCACAACTGAAATTCAATCAACGCATCGGCAAACTATTTATATTAAAAACTGTCCCGCTTTTACTCTGCTCATTGCAACTGGCATGAAGTCATCAGTTATCGAAACAGTTTTTACAATCAATAAGCACCCTTTATTTCCGTGTCTTTTCTTCATTACCATAGCCATAACCATGGCCATAACCGTAGCCATAACCGTAGCCATAACCGTAGCCATAACCGTAGCCTGCTCCCGTTGGCGCAATATCGTTTACAACCAAGTATGTTTTCTTTAGTTTTCCGGTTGTAATTAAATCGCTTGGAATACCAAGCTGTTTTTTAAAGGTATAATTCTGACGCAAAATATATAACGTAACATCTACAAACCGCTCTACCAATAATGCGTCAGATACTAGCCCAATTGGCGCGGTATCTATAATAATATAATCAAATCGCTTTTTAAGCTCCTCAATCATCTTTTCCAATCCATCACTCAAGAGCAACTCAGCCGGGTTAGGCGCAATCGGACCCGAAGATATAGCTGAACAATTACTATTAAAGTTAACTGGCTGTAAGATATCCTCAAGTTTCATATTGTCTGAAACAATGTAATTCGTAAACCCAACCTGGTCGATTTCGAGATACTTGGTAAGCTTAGGTTTACGAAGGTCAAGATCGACAAATACAACTTTTTTACCCGATAATGCGATCGCACTACCTAGATTAAGCGTTATAAAAGATTTACCCTCGCCACTCATGCTTGAAGTAACCATTATTACGTTGGTCTTAGAAGCATTCAAGACATAACGTAAATTTGTCCTCATTGCCCGGAACTGTTCCGATATAGCAGTTCTGGAATTTTCCTTTACCACTACCGAACTATCATTCTCGTTACTGTGGCTAATTTCACCAACGATAGGCACATCAATATGACCTTCGATATCAGATTTTGATAAAATTTTAACACGCAAACTATCTTTCAGGGATATAACGCCAAATGGAACTAAAAATGCTAAGGCAAGACAAACGAGGATAGCAATTAATTCAGACCCTGTAGATGGTGTATACTGGCTCTTTGCCGGATCTATAATCCGAGCGCTCGAAAAAGTAGATTTTTCCGAAATAGCGGTTGTTTCCCTCTGTTGTAATAAAAATAGATATAATGCCTGTTTTAAGTCTTGTTGGCGAGAATAATCGAGAAATACACGCTCTTTCGCCGGCACACTGGATATCTGTCGGGCAAATCCCTTGTTTTTCTCTAAAAGTTCACGCTTACTTACCATTAAGCTGCCTTTATAGGTAGCTATAGTTTTCAACAATGTTGTACGGAAATTTGCTAATTGTAAATCTGTATTCTTTAAAAAAGGGTTTTCTTCAGTTGAAGAAATTGTCTCCCGATCTCTTGCTAAAAGCAATTCGTTGTATTGAGCCACCGCTGCCGCAAAACCTGCATCAGATATCGCAAGGGCGCCTGGCAATACTTTGCGGTTATTAGGATCGTTAAGTATATTTTCAAATTCCTGAATTACCGAAAGTTGAATTTCAATTCCACTTAATTGTTTTTCATAATCAGCAGTTGCGTCTATAAGTGCTTTTGATTGTGCAGCAATATCGGCAATCTGGTTATCTTTTTTAAATTTTTCCAAGTTGTTTTCAATACCTGATAATTCAGTTTCGACTAAACCTAAACGGTCATCGATAAACGCAAGTGTACTGTCAGCAATCTGAACTTTGTCAGCCAGGTTTGCCTTCAAATACTCTTTCATCAACTCGTTTAACACGGTTTCGCCTTTAGCTGAATTCTTGTATTTAAAAGTAAGGTCTATTACAGTTGCTACCTTATCAGGCATCTCAACGGTATAATCTTTACTTAACTGCTCTACAGTTTTTTCTACAGATTGAATGGTGATATAATAATCGCTTGTACTAAATGGCACATCTGTTTTGTGTAGAACAAGTGTGTATTGCGGTAATCTTATAGGCTGATCAAACCCAACATTTAAATCAACGTCTTCCTTTGAATTGGTGATATGAATTTTATCACCATTCTTTTCAATATTGTATTTTCTGGATTCAACAGAATCCGATTTGTAATGAATTTCGACCGTAAAAGGTGCATCCTTAAAAAGCTCAACTCCTGATATAACATCCTTTCGGTAAGTAACTACGTTTAACTGTAATTTTTTTACCACATTGGTCATCAAACTCGTTGACTGAAGTATCTGAACTTCATTATTTGCATTATTAGGTATACCTAATAATGACGAAACATCAGTTAAGGCACTTAATTGTCCGCCTGCACCGCCTAACATCGCGCCTGCACCACCTCCGGAACCAGATTGCATTTCCACTAAAATAGCGGCATTAATTAAATACTTCGATTTTACAAACCTGACGAATAACCAGGCAATCGACATAAAGATTACAAAACAAACTAAAAAAAGCTTCCAGTTGTGTACAACCTTACTTATTACATCTTTAAGGTTAAACGTTTCTTCATCATCGGAGCCTAAAAGCCCATTTTTTAAATCAATTTGATCAGGCATAGTTATTTTGTTCTGGTAGCGATAATAATTAAAAGGCCTAAAACAGCACTCGCAATACTTATATATCTTGCCTGGGAGGCGTCGGTAGCATCTGATTTAGCACTCCTCGGCTCAACATAGATAATGTCATTCGGCCGCATATAATAAAGTGGAGATGATAAAATATCTGTTTTTTTCAGATTTACCCGGTATGAAGTTTTAGTCCCGTCCGGATTTTCTCTAATTAAAAGTACATTTTCCCTTTTTCCAAATATCGTTAAATCGCCCGCCATGGCAAGCACATCCATTATACTTTCTTTTTCCTCTGGCATAGTATAGTAACCGGGTTTTGCCACTTCACCCGTAACATCTACTTTAAAACTCATCAGTTTTACAACTACCACAGGGTGCTTAAAATATCTTAAAGCTTGAGTAGTTATTGCATCGGTAAGTTGAGCTGTGGTTGAGCCCGCGGCTGCGACGGTTCCGATTATAGGCATAATGATATTACCGTTATTGTCCACCGGAAAACCAGTTACAGGTGCTTGCAACTGGCTACCTATTGCGCCAGGCAAAGTAGAAGTAGTGCTACCAGCTGTCCCCGGCATTTGTATTCCGCTACCTATTGTTGAGGCACCAGATGAAGGATCATCTGTTTGGATGCTTATATTCAACATATCTCCGTTACGTATAATAATCGGACTATAGGCGGCCTTTGGAAAGTTTTTAACTTTTCCGGAGTCTGGAATATCCTGAAAATATTTTATTTTTTTTGTTGTATTACAAGAGAATAATAAAAGAGACAAACAAAACACCTGCGCGAATAAAAGGAGTCTTTTGATAAAAGGTTTACTCATGTAGAATTTATTTAATGTTTTAGCAGACTATAAATAATGTCGCAATATAGTAATAAGTAATTTCATGGCAATAAAAAATTACTTATTTTTTAACCAAAGGTACATTTAAATAATCATATGCTAATAAAAGGCACCTTATATTAATAAAATATAAATTTACAATCACGCTTGTCCCATTGTTCCACCAAAGTTCATCGGGAAACCAGTGGGCCCTTGTTCAATTTTTATACGACCATTAACAGCCTCAAATTTCTCGATATTATCTTCCAGTGCAGTTAAAAGGCGCTTGGCGTGTTCAGGGGTCAACACTATTCTCGACTTAACTTTGGCTTTAGGTACGCCTGGCATTACGCGAATAAAGTCGAGTACAAACTCTGAATTTGAATGGGTTATGATTGCGAGATTCGAATAAATTCCCTCTGCTACTTCTTCAGAGAGTTCAATATTCAGCTGATTTTCGTTTTGCTCTTCCATCGTGCTAATTTAACTAAAGGCTTTATATTTAAAGGAACACATGGTAAAGTATTTTACTCTTTAGAGCCGGCCATCCGTAATGCTTCTGTCCAATACTGCTTTCGTATCGAAAATAACATGAGGAGTATTCAGCACATTCTTTAAATCTAAGTTAATAAATTCCTGGTGCGATACCGCAAGGATAATGGCGTCGTAAGATTGTTCAGGCTCAATTGCCTGAGAAAAGTTCATTTCATCAACCAATTGAATGCCGTATTGCTTTTTCACTTCATTTTTACTGGCATGCGGGTCGTAAACGTCAACAGTCAAACCAAATTGAGTTAATTCCTTGTAAATATCTATTACCTGCGAATTGCGGATATCAGGGCAATTTTCCTTGAAAGTGATACCTAAGATCAAAGCCCTGGATCCATCAATCCGCAGGCCTTTTTTTATCATGAGCTTTATTACCTTATTGGCGACAAAGATTCCCATGTTATCGTTAACCCTCCTACCCGATAAGATAACCTCCGGTAAATAGCCCAATGACTCGGCTTTATGTGCAAGGTAATATGGATCGACTCCTATACAATGGCCACCTACCAATCCCGGCTTATATTTTAAAAAATTCCACTTGGTTCCAGCAGCCGCCAATACATCGTTTGTATCTATACCGATTAAATCAAAAATCAAGGCAAGTTCATTCACAAAGGATATATTGATATCACGCTGCGCATTTTCAATGGCTTTAGATGCTTCGGCTACTTTAATGCTCGGCGCTTTATGCGTACCAGCTTCAATTATCGAGCGATATAACTGATCCACAAACGCTGCAACCTCGGGTGTGGATCCCGACGTTACCTTTACAATCGTTTTTAAGGTATTGATCTTATCCCCCGGATTAATTCTTTCAGGCGAATAGCCGCAATAAAATCCATCGTTAAAAACAAGACCAGAAAATTTCTCGAGCACTGGCACACAATCTTCCTCGGTACACCCGGGATACACAGTCGATTCGTATATTACGAGATCTCCGGGCTTCAACACTCCCCCAATCAATTCCGAAGCATATAATAAGGGCTTTAAATCAGGCGATTTAAAATGATCTACAGGTGTAGGCACTGTAATTATATAGATATTACAGTCGCGTATGTCTTCGATAAATGAGGAAAATTCCAGTCCAACACCTGTTTCCTGCTTCTCCGTTACGTCTTGTAGCGATAAAACATCGGCCTCATTGGTATTATCAAAACCTACCCTTAATTCGCCTATGCGGTTCAGGTTTATATCGAATCCTACGACTTTATACTTTTTTGCAAATTCGATGGCAAGCGGTAACCCAACATAACCTAAACCAATAATTGCAATTTTCGCGTCCTTTAAGTCAAACTGGTTCATGTTATACTATGTGCCTTGCTATTTCCGATTTCCGCCGCAATATCCGGTTTTTACTTAAAACAACAAAGCCTTCCGTTTTGGGGAAGGCTTTGTTGTTTATTTCGGTTTATGGCCGATTAAATTTTCCTGGTTTAATTAATTATAAAAACTAACTAATCAATTACTCACTTAATCAACCTAAGCTACCAAGTCAAGCTTAATCTTCGTCTACTTTCGAGGCCATCAGGCGGTCAAACTCTTCCTGCGAACCTACGCGGATATTTTCATATTCACGTAAACCGGTTCCGGATGGAATAAGGTGACCTACGATAACGTTCTCTTTAAGTCCAAGCATAAAGTCTTTCTTACCGGCAATTGCTGCTTCGTTCAATACTTTAGTTGTTTCCTGGAATGATGCTGCCGAGATAAACGATTTGGTACCTAACGATGCCCTGGTAATACCCTGAAGCATTGGGCTCGAAGTTGCTGCAATAGCGTCCCTTACCTCTGCCAATTTTAAATCTTTACGTTTTAAAATTGAGTTTTCATCTCTCAGTTTTCTCACAGAAACGATCTGACCTGATTTCAACGTAGTTGAATCGCCCGGATCGGTAACAACCTTTTTATCGAAGATGTCATCATTCTCTAACATGAAGTCCCAGCTATCAACAGCTTCCCTTTCAAGGAAACGGGTGTCGCCTGCGTCCTCAATAGCAACTTTCTGCATCATCTGGTGAACGATCACCTCAAAGTGCTTATCGTTGATCTTCACACCCTGTAAACGGTAAACTTCCTGTATACCATTCACCAGGTATTCCTGCACAGCTGCAGGGCCTTTAATGGCAAGGATATCGGAAGGTGAAATCGAACCATCAGACAATGGCATACCGGCTTTCACAAAGTCGTTATCCTGTACAAGGATGTGCTTAGACAATGGAACCAGGTATTTTTTAACCTGACCGTCTTTTGATTCGATGGTGATCTCGCGGTTACCACGTTTTACACCACCCAAGGTTACCACACCATCAATTTCGGTTACTACAGCCGGGTTAGATGGGTTACGTGCTTCAAACAACTCGGTCACACGTGGTAAACCACCGGTAATATCGCGGGTTTTACCAGTTGAACGAGGAATTTTAGCAATTACCTGCCCGGTTTGTAATTTATCACCTTCGTCAACTGCAATGTGCGCACCTACCGGGATGTTATATCCTTTTACAATATTGCCTTTGTTATCAGTTACCTGGATAACAGGGTTTTTAGTTTTATCTCTTGTATCGATAATCACTTTTTCGCGGTGACCGGTTTGCTCGTCTGATTCTTCGCGGAAAGTAATACCTTCCAATACAGCCTCAAACCTTGCAACACCTGCAAATTCAGATATAATTACAGCGTTGTACGGATCCCATGAACAGATACGGTCGCCTTTGGCAATTTTGCTGCCATCTTTCACATACAGGTAAGCACCGTATGGAATGTTATTGGTAACAATTACTTTATTTGTTCCCGGCTCAACGATGCGGAACTCGCCCGAACGGCCTAATACAACATCAACATCACCTTCTTCTGTTTTGTAAGTTACAGTACGTACGTTTTCAAATTCGATGATACCTTCAAAACGGGCATTGATCTGCGATTCCGCTGCAATGTTCGACGCGGTACCACCCACGTGGAATGTACGTAAGGTTAACTGTGTACCCGGCTCACCGATTGACTGTGCAGCAATTACACCCACAGCCTCACCTTTTTGCACGCGTTTACCGCTCGCAAGGTTACGTCCGTAACATAAAGCACACACGCCACGTTTGCTTTCGCAGGTCAATACCGAACGGATCTCAATACCTTCCAACGGAGAGTTCTCAATCTTTTTGGCGATCTCTTCGGTAATATCCTGACCTGCAGACACCAACAATTCGTTAGTGATAGGGTCATGTACTTCGTGTAACGAGGTACGGCCTAAAATACGGTCATATAATGGCTCAACAATATCTTCGTTATCTTTAAGGGCGGTAGTAAATATACCTCTCAAAGTTCCGCAATCTACTTCACCAACAATCATATCCTGGGCAACGTCATGCAAACGACGGGTTAAGTAACCAGCATCCGCAGTTTTCAAAGCGGTATCGGCCAAACCTTTACGTGCACCGTGCGTAGAAATGAAGTACTCCAATACCGACAAACCTTCTTTAAAGTTCGAAAGGATCGGGTTTTCGATGATCTCGCCACCTGAGCCTGATTTCTGAGGTTTCGCCATCA
>Ga0116227_10005179_pt1 | contig 27745 bp, 22 predicted proteins | sample S1TSphgellanicum_FD_89693 | JGI IMG/M metagenome (GOLD analysis project Ga0116227, IMG submission 89693) | Host-associated microbial communities from peat moss isolated from Minnesota, USA - S1T2_Fb - Sphagnum magellanicum MG | ecosystem: Host-associated > Plants > Peat moss > Unclassified...
AATTCCGGTCGCCACCTCCAAAGTCCGTCCCATTGCACCACGCACATACCTACCTACTTACCTACCTACGGCACACGCACCTACCTACCCCACCTGTAACCGTACCTTGCTTCCCAAACCGTATCCCACAAATCTGTGCCTTACAGGCACGGGTTACCACTAGTAGATAGTGGTTTCATGAATACATTCCTTTGATTAAAACTCATGTTGTGTACATGGGTGATAGGAGGATTCAACAAGTTATTGGAGTTGGTACCATCATCACTTGTTTGTACTCTAATCATGAAATCAATGTTTAGAATGTACTTTATGTACTTAGAATCAATAAAAATATTTTGTCAATTGGACAAACAACTACATTAGGAATGCAAATGTTAATTAAAGATGATACTTGGATTTCCACAAAAAATTCACAAGGGTTTTTTTTAAATCGAAGTTAAAAAAGAAGGGCATTTTTATCCTATGGGAGTAAGGATTATAATGGAACAAAGTCATGTTCATGTGCGCATGGCTTTTTTTAATGAAGAAGAGTTCACCATACTTTCATGTCAAAGGTTTGGACACCTAGGAATTTAGTCCTTACAAAAGATCCAACGAGAAAAAATAGTCTATGGGGTGGAAATACCTCACATAACCATGTTTATTCTATTCCAAATATTCCCTATGATCAAACCACATGTCCAAATTTCCATTATCCATTTGAAATGGCACTTTCAACTTTTATACAACTAATTTTCAACTAAACTTGCCATTGATACAACTATTACTGCCACTAGGTTTTCACTATGTAAATATTATTAATTTACTAATTTGGGATTTTTTTTCAACTTCAATATGACTAGTCATCAACTATGTTGCAACCAACATGTTATGATACCACCTATAGACTATATAATTTATTGAAAGTAAAAGTGTAGTCTTGAAATGATATTGAAATAATGTAAACATTATATTTTTCAAGTCCATTGGGATGTACACAAATATTCTTTTGTAAACCTCAAATTTTTTTATTCCAAACATCAAAGAGAGCTTTACATTATATGTTTCAACTCTATAGGCAAAAGAATAGCATAGAAAAAACATAAAACATGTTTTTAAACAAAATGACCTTTTATTTATAGATATCATATCTTCCTTGTTTTTTGTCCATTTTCAATCATCTAAAATGTTATGGATGCACCAAGTTAAAATGTACATGAATTATTTGAACTCCAAAGGTAAAGGAAAAACATAGAAGAGCCATGAAAAATATGAATATGTTAAATCTTAAAATGTGAATTAAGCCGATGACCAAACATTGACCTCATTTACTTTTGACAACCATATCTTCCTCATTATGTGTCCTTTTTGAGCAATTTGAATGACCATGGGTGCATTAAGTCAAGGTTAAAAAAAAATTCCACTTGAAAGGCAAAGGGACAATGTATTTAAATTTTAAGTTATTTGAAAACTTAAATGTTTGTTCATTAGCATGTCTTATAATAGTTGCAAATGAATTGTAATTAGGATGCAACTAATTTTTTTATCCCATATCGTTTGTCTTATCTTTCAAGTTTGTAAAGTATATAACTAAGTACATTAAAAGTATTAGAAAATAAATGACATTTGAAATAAGCTAATAAAAAAAGGTTTGGCCCTAGCCTAAGAAATTTAGGTAGTACAATGTCTACTTACTTTAAACCTACCTATTTATTGACCTAAACGTCATGTGTTAACATCTTATTAGCCTTAAATTGAATTATATAAATTAAATTAATAAAAATGTTAAATATTGAAATAAATTTAAAATTGTCACATGTCCATTGATGATTTGTAAACACATTGTTGTCATGTTAACACATTGTTTCTTACGTAGTTGCAAGATATTAGCGTAATAGTTATAACATAGTGACATAGTAATTATAACGTAATGGCACAATAATTATAATGATTTAGTTACAACATAATTGCTCAAATTGCATGTGTATATTGATTTCATATACAATGAATTATGTCGTTATAATTCTTGCAACTCATCTTATAACATTTAAGTTGTAGAAATATGGTGAATTGCAAATGGCCATTGTAACTCAAAATTACAGTTGCAAACCTAGTTGCAAAAGACCTTTCTCTCGTAGTGGTACAAACATGCACATGGAAGAATCTTAAGTGTTTACGAAGTGATATTAATGGTGGTGAATATGTTTCACATGAATTCAATGCAACTTATGAACAATTTGGAATTGCAAGACAAATCACAAATTCATATACACCTAAACAAAACGGTGTGTTGGAAATTTAAAAACCATACTTAGTTGAAAGTGCACGTAGCATGTTGAAACGTGTTGGTCTTCCAAAAAAATTTTGTGGGGGGAAGCAATTGCAACATGTTATGTATAAAATCACTTTCCCACATACATGGTTCTACAAAAGAGTCCATATCAATTGTGGCATGGAGCAAAACCAAATGTTAAACATCTTCACATTTTTTATTATGATGAAATGAAAGGTTACAATTTTTATGACACAAAAAAATAATAATAATAAAAATATATATATATATATATATATATATATATTACCTGGTCAAACTAAGTTAGATAGTTAGCCATAAGCACATTGAGGTGGGACAAAATAAAGCCCCAATCAAACTACAAGCCGAGTGAGAAGAAAGTGCAATAGTAAAAAAATCTATATTTTTTCTTCTGTTCTGACTTTTTTGTCTTATTGTGCACTTTTGACAAAAATACCATCTACTAAAATCCAAGGCTCTAAATAGGTGGCCAAACCCCTAAAAAGGCTCTTGAATACATTGCTTAAAGATATTAAGAAAGCACGAAGACATGGAAGTAGACCACATCAAAATGGAATTTTTGAGTATTTATATAAAACAACCTTCAACTCCTAAACAAGCACTGCCATGTTGAAAATGATCAGGGAGACGGAAAAAATCTTGAGAGGAGCCGTATGAGGTGGAAGCTTCATGTACGGTTTTGAAGCCAATCCATTCTAGCAATAGAATGGTTTAGGGACCGATATGATGATTAGTTTATAATTACTCACTAACCATGATGTAATATTTGATGAAACTCTTTTGCTTCAAATTTCAAGAACAATGCAAGGATGATAAATTCAATAGAATTTTCACAAACAAAATCAATCCAAGTTCATCATCAAATACAAAGAAAAACAAATGGAACATATGAGTACCCACTTGACCCAACACAATTCCAAGGCATACCACAAGTAATGCCTATACATGTTAATCAAACTCTTCTTCTAAATCAACCTACAATAATTATGCCAACAACACCAAGTCAAACACAAGGTATTTCAATAAGAAATTCTAAAACTGAAATGGCATTACTTGATAACCTTAATGACATTTACAATGTGGAATAACAAATTGAATTAATGCCTATTACAAGAAAATCCAATACGCCTTGAAATCCTCCAACATGATTAAAAGATTATGTCACATATGCCTTTGTTTTTATAACCCAAATAATGGAACCAACTACACTTGTTGAAACATTGTCTAATCTTGAAGCAAATTAATGGTGTGAAACATTAAATGATAAGTTTGCATCCTTGATGAAGAACAAAACATAGATTCTTGTGGATTTTCCTATTTGAATATAAACATTGTAAATTACAATTAGGTTTTTTAGGAAGAAGTGTAATGCAACTAGAACAATTGAAAGATATAAGCCATGAATGGTGGCAAGAGGTTTTTTGCAAGTGAAAGGTTCAGATTACCATGAAACTTTTTACATGTGATGATAATGACTTCTTTATGAATCAAGTTTAAATTGGCAGTTGAATTAGATCTTGATATCTATCGTATTAATGTCAAGACCACTTTTTTCAATGGTTTTATAAATGAAGAGATTTATATGGATCGACTAAAAGGTTTTGTCCATCTTGGAAAATAACAAAAAATGTGCAAGCTTTTAAAAACATTCTATGGACTTAAATAATCTCCTAAAGCATGGTTTGAAAAAATCAAATTTTACCTAATCAATATAGGGCTTGAAAATCCTAGTGTGAATCAAAATGTCTACATCAAACATGAGGGAAGCTTACTTGTATTTCATGGGTTGTATGTTGATGGTTGTGTAATGATGAGCAATGACATTGCATTGTTGGAGAAAACAAAATCAAATTTCACATTAGAATTGCATATGATAGATGTTGGTCCTATTCAATATTGTTTTGGAATATAGATTATACAAGATCGAAATAATTGATTGATTTTTTTTTCACAATAAAAATATGCAAGTGACATATTAAATAAATTCAACATGGATATTTGCAAACCAATTTCAACCCTAGTGTAACCAAATTCAAGCTTTCAAAGGAAATGCCACTAGAATTTGATGTAAAGAAGGAGGAAATGAGTAAAATATGTTACTCCAATGTTGTTGGTAGCTTAATGTATTGCATGGTATGTACTAGACCCAACATTACTTATGTTGTTGACATTATTGTTCAATTCACGTCCTCTCTTGGTGCTCATTATTGGGGAGTAATAAAAAAAAATCTCTGATACTTATAAAGTACAAGAACTTTTGGAATTAAAGTCAATGGGAACATGTAAAAGAATAAAAGTTTGCAAAACCTAAATCTTGTAAATTGGTGTGATGTTGATTGGGTTGGTGAAGTAGACACTTGCAAATCAACCACAAGATAAATTTTTGTGTTGGTCATGGGAACAATTTCTTGGCAAAGTAAATGACAACCAATAATAGCCTTATCAAGCATTGAAGTTAAATATATGGTTACAACACAAGCTACAAAAAAAACAATTTGGTTGCAAATGCTAGTTAATAGCTTGGGTTTGAAAATAACTAATTTTACAATAATTTTTTCAAATAATCAAAGTAGTATTGCACTTGCAAATGGGTGCAATCATGATCAAACGAGCCAATGGTGACAAAAGGACTCAATCACAATGAAGTTTTTTTTAACATTTAGATTTTTTTCATAGAAAGGATTTTTTTTGCAACATATTTTTTAAAATATTGAAATTTCCCCCAATTAATTATATTACTTGTGTTAATTTTTTTTGAATAAATATGAATTTTTGACAAGTTACAAATTCTTCCAAATTTTATGTTTTGTTTTGAAAAATGATCATAATTTCAAATCAGGTTAAAATATGATAATTATTTTAAGTTTAGTTTTTTGTATCATAAGCTAAAAATTTGTTCATATGTCATACACATTATGGCCCATTCACCCTAACAAATGACTTTTAAAATTTGAAAATTATATTTTGAATTTCTAAAAATTTCAAATATCACAATTTTGAAATTATGAATGTTTTTCATATGTGGATGGTAGGTTATCATCCTTTAAAAAAAATTCCCATCAATTTTTTTTCATTAAAAGAGTCCTTAGCCTAGTGTTTTCTAAAACTAATTTTGGGGTGTTAAAATTCAAAAGTTTTTTACTAAAAACCAAAACTCAACTTAATAAATTAAATGACTTAAAAAAATTCTTCAACATTCATGTAAATCATTTAACATTAATTTCCTTGATGAACATGACATTAAAGTGACATTACATAAATATGTTTGAAAATTTTGATAAATTTTTAGTTGTTTAACATGGTTTTTGGCTTGTTTGAATGTGATCACACTCAAAGAATCCCAAATTTAATGTAATAACAAAACACATTGAATTGCAACATCATTTTATTGAAAAAAATTGGAGAGTGGAGAAGTACACCTCGCATTTTGTAACATTAAAAGAATGTTTGGTGACTTCTTGACTAAAAGGCTTCCAAAAATTAAACATGTGGAATATAGAAGTTCAATTGGTGTGTTTTTTCTAGTGGAACAAAAAGGAGTCCATGTTGAAGAATTCCATGACAAATATGCAAGCACAAGTAATGGCTCATGGTTGCAAACCTAAGATATAACGAAAGGATGATTCATTCATTCATTATTTTTTCAATTAATATGATTTTAAGGTTTAAAGGGGAATGTTGAAGGTTACTCCCTAATTCAATTTTAATTGGATGGATAGACACATTGCTAGGAGTTACATCGTTTTAGTTATGATTATGCCTCTTGGCTATACCTTTGTAATATACCCCTTGTGGGTTGTTTCTTATATGATATGTTTTTCCAATAATTTGATCTTTTTTTTAATCTCATAGTTGAGTGTAAGATTCATAAGTTTTACTACACCAATCTTTATAGGGATTTGAAAACCCATGCTATTTTGCAGCAACCAATGGTTAATGTTCAAAGTATCAGAACACATAATATTTGATTATTCATTTGGCTTTACCTTATTCATAATTATTTGCAAAAAAATGGAAAACTCATAATGAGAAAAACATGGATTCAAAAAAGTTGTTATAAAAAATGTTTTGGTTCATTAAATAACAAGTGAATTTTTTTTAAAAAATTCAATTATAAAGTTCAGAAAATATTTAAATTATTAACAATGTATTGTGTTTTGCATAACTATTACAAGTTGTAGGGAGAACTAGAACTTGGGGTTGCAAATTCAACAAATTGAATGGATCCATTGGTGAGTTTTGGTGTAAAGAAATTGTATTTTAAAGAAAGCAAGATAGAAAAAGTAAAATGAGAAATAATTAAACAAAAATTGTTTGAGTGGTGATAATATGTTTTGCAATCTATTCTAAATTGAAACAAAATTTTATTAAAAGTTGAGTTCTATAAATCAGTTAGAAATCAAAATAAATCCAATGATTGAACTAAAATTGAACCACATTAAATTTGAATTAAATTGGATTTAACTAATTGTGATTAAATTTAATGTTATTTTGTTGGCTTCAATACTTTAGCAAACAAAGTTGCCACTTGAGCTTAAAAAAAATTCATTGTTTTTTCACTTTGTAACATTTAAGCAATAATTTTCTCTTTTTTTTTTCCCTTTACATTATGTGAGAAATCCTTGATTATTTTTTGTAATTAAAACATCTTCTACACGCAATTTTATTTTATTTTTTGATCCATTTTAGCTAGTTTTTACCTTAAATCCCAAGTCAATTACTGGCCCTTGTATTTGAAGTATCAACATTAGTAAAAGAAGCAACACCTTCTGTTTCATCATCATTTCATGAAAATCGTGGAATATTTTGTGTCTCACATACAATGTCATTCTCATTGACATTAACAAATCCAACTTCTTTGTGACAAGTTCTCACATTTTTTTAACACCCCTTAACACAACATTCATTTTACTTCTATCACCATAGAGATTATTGAATTGATCAAACCATAGAAAGAAACTCATAAAGTTGTTGGGAAGAGGTTTTTCTTTTATGCTTACTAGCAAAAGTAAAACAAAACACCCTAATATCTCCTTATTGTGTAAGAAAAAACTTGCATTGCATATGAACAAGTTGTTCTACAAAATCTTAACATTGGGAAGGGGTTAAAACATGGTAAAGTAGACCAAAAAAATGAGTATCTTTATATTTACCTTATATCATGCATACAAAATAAACAAGTAGCATAAAAGTGGGTGGAAATATAATTGTAAACCATCTCGCACCTCTATTATTACTATAAATATTCATTTCCAAAACAATTAAGACCAATTAAAAAAAAGTAGACAAAAAATATCCCCAATTTTTAGGTGGTAAATTTGTAAATGGGGATACTTTTTGGTTTGCTTTTATAACTTGGTTGCTCTATTACTTTTGGGGATATAGATATCATTATAGTTTTGAAGTGTGGCCGTAATAGAAAATATAAAATCTATCTATTAAAACCTACTTACCACATACTTTACAAGAGTCTTTCACTACATTAAATAAAGTTTGAACCTACTTGCATTTTAAACAAGTAGACAAAAAACTAATTGAAACAATTTGAAAGTTGAAAATCAATGCACAACAATTAACAATTATATATAATCAACGCAAACCAAAATTTTCATGGGTTTTATTGCTATTTTATGTCTACTTTCATCTAACCTTGACAAGTAACAAGTATGTACAAAATACCATGCTTTCACATAAAGAGAAGAGGGTGGCAATCTTGGCGGGCCAATAATTTTCCCCTAAAAACATGTTTTTTTTTCCAATGGTGATAAAATAATTTTGCTTCATTTTATGGATTAACAAAACCATTGCCGCAAGCTAAGTGAAATGTAAGTTCAATTTCTATCAATAGTTGCCCAAATAAATTTATTCACTAATAATTCACATCCCTCTACTTGCAAAATTGTTCATGCACATGAGGTTGTTAAGATATAATGACCTAATGCGACAAAAAAGGAGGCAATTTTAAACCTCAAGAATTCCATACATGTAGTTGTCATTTCTTCACAATAGATTCATAGGTCCATCAACTAGAGTTCTATTACTTCAATCTTATGATCATTTCTTCCACCTAAACCTTCCCTAAACCATAACATTTGTTAGAGTTCATCTTTGCTGATCGTCTATGAATTTTATTTTTTTGTTGAACCTATCTTTTACCTAATGATGTTTTGTAAATATTGTTGGATCAAATCTCTCTAGACTTTCTCAATAGGCCACATCTTGGATTTACACATAATTAGCTCCTCAACAACGACCCCAAATATGTTCTCTCAACAACTCACTCATAAATTTAACAGAGAAAATATAATATCCCCAACTACATCGAATTCTTCGAAGTTCCCAAGATTAGGGTTTCAAAATTCTAAATGCCTCCCCAATTAAAATCCCACATATGTTCTCCCAACAACTCCTTCATAAATTTAACAGAGAAGAAACAATATCCCACAACAACATTGATTTCTCTTGACATGATTCAAATACCAAATTCCCTAGAATTCCCAAGCTTAGGGTCTCAACTTTTTCAATCCCTCCCCAATTGAATCCCTTCAGATTAATGTTCTCTCAAATCGGCCAACATTGTCCCCTATGGAGTTTCATCAATTCCAACATCTTTACTTATTTGTTCATTCATACCATTCTAGTATGCAACAAAAGAATACTTGGAATTGGAATACCTATTAAAACAAATGTTGAAGGTATTCTTCCCATCAACCATTCACTTCACAACCACTAATGACGTTCATTCACCTATCTACTTTTCTTTGCTATCACCACACACAATTCATCAATAACACTAAAGGAAAAGAGACACTTAACTTTCAGAATCCCCTTCTTCTTAAATCCTCACGTCCTCCACCTCTTCATTAAGTCCATCCTCCCCCACCTTTGTAGAGCCTGCCATTTCCAAAACACTCGAAGAATAACAAATAAAATTCAAAAACACTTGTCCTTTTGGACTTCCACAAAGCAAGTGCACACCACAAAACATTTGGTTAAAATAACTTGCAAGAGATAACACAAACACTCCCATATCCACAAAATCAAAAACAATTCTATCAACTAAACCCATCTTTTGTCGTTTTTTGCATTCAACAGCTTAATCCACCAATTCATTAGGTCTTCATCCCAATGGATTTTTATTTAGCTTCCTTTCATCCCACACTAGTATGAGAACATTACGTAGCATAATGATTGAGGTAGACTAGCATGGTGGGGTTTTCTTGTTATATAATACATAATTTTTCATGGAATTGACTTTATTTGACAAAAAAAATATTTTTTCTTGGCTAAACCTTTATCTACATTACCTTAATTTTAATTTTAATTTTTTTACAAAACCCACCCAGACCCCAATGGGAGCATTGATTACCTTAAGAAAAAAAGTTCTGATTAATTTTATTTTTTTCCAAAACACCCACCCAGACCCCAGTTGGGGCTGAGTTGGGTTTCATCCAGATAAAAACCCCTAAAACGAGTTTTCTCCAACTGGTGCATTGGTGGGTGTTGTTGGGTCACATTGGTTTGGTTCCGAGTCCGGTTCCAGTAGGAACTTCACAACAGGGTCCAGTTCTTGTAGCACGGTCCAGTTAAGTTCTACCAAGAGCGCGACAACACTTCCGGTTCCCGCATTGCCCGATCTGGTTCCAGCAGAAGATTTCAGTTGCGGGTCCAGTTGCTTCTAACCGGACCGAGAACTGTAATAGAATCTAGAACCGTCCAACAGTGTGTGTGTGAGAGTGTGTGTGTGTGTGTGTGTGAGAGAGAGAGAGAGAGAGAGAGAAGTCCCGCGCACATGAAAGAGAAGAGAGAAAGGAAGGAAGAGCGATGGCGGAGAAGGAGGATGTGGTGGTGAGCTATGGCGGTGGCCGTGGTGGATTTGCCATAGATGACCATGTGGAATATTTCAAGACCATGCTCCAGGAGCTTCCTTCCCCTTATGAAGCTCAAGATACGAATCGTCTCGTTCTGGCTTATTTGGCCGTCTCTGCGCTCGATCTTCTGAATGCGCTGCATCAGGCAAGCTTCTTCTTCTTCTTTCATTTTCTTCTTTGTTACTCGTATCGCTCATTTGTCTTCAAAGACCAGGTTTTCTTCTATCTAGGTCATACCCTAACCCTTGGATTCTGAGCCTTAACCCTAGACATTGGGGTTTTCTTGGATTGACATTAGCATTCCAAAAGTCTCTCAACCTTATTAGATTTTGAAGATTTGATTTTGATTACAGTTGTAGAATGCTTGGCTGATTGGACTGCATTGCTTTTGGATTCTGAGCCCTAACCCTAGACATCAGGGTTTCTTGGATTGACAGATGTGATTAGCATTCTAAGCCTTTCAGCCTTATCCGATTTTGAAGATTTGATTTCGATTACAGTTGTAGAACGCGTGGCCGATTGGGCTGCGGTGCTTTTGGATTCTGAGCCCTAACCATAGACATCAGGGTTTCTTGGATTGAAAGATGTGATTGACATTCTAAGTCTGTCAGCCTTATTCGACTTGGAAGATTTGATTTGACTACAGTTGTAAAACGCTTGGCCATTTGGACTGTAGTGCGTGTAAGTATCACAAGGTGCAGCAGAATGGTCCAAGTTTGAACTATACAATGGATTTTCATGTGCAAATATGTTCAGAGTTGGTAGTTGTTTTTTTCATTTAGTTGTACAGGAATCAAATACAATTTGTATCATTTGAAGTGGGAACAGTTGCATGGGTGATATTGAGCGTTGGACAAGGTGGGGTGCCGCATTTGAAGTGCAGGTGGTGGCAAAAGATATTATTGACTGGGTCTATGGACTTCAAGTTCTTCCTCTCAATGGTGATGGAAACTCTACTTTTGAAGATGGTAATTCTGAGCTTCCTAGACTTCAACCATCTTCTGCAGCAGTAAAATATATTCCTCTATATGTAGGCTGTCTTTCTGTGCCTTAGGGTTAGATGATTGCTTGTACATGGACAAGCTAAAAGGAAAGTTTGTTGCAGCTCAAATGAGAATACTATTGACAAACTTTGCCTGTTTTTGCCATCTGGAGCCCTTGACTGGAATCTTATTCATACGGGTGGCTGTTATGCAGATACCATTGGCTGCTTCATACTTGTGTTAGATGACAGTTTTTCTTTGTAGGATGTTGTTGTGAACATAGTGACACTTGGGTCACTGTGTCCTCTTGGTTTTGGAATTTACAACGAATGTCTCCATATACTTCCATTGGAATTTTTGGTGAGCTTCTGAGTTGATCAGTGATATGCTTGATAGCATTGAGTAAACATGGGGTTACTAGTTATGGGTATGAGGCATATTGACTTTGTAACTCCATCTGGGTGACACTTGCAGAGGCATTATATGGGTTCCGAGGCTCTACATCAATTGGTTTGCACTTCAGCTCATGTGGGGTAGGGTTCCTCTGCCTCTCCCTAGTCCCATTTTGCCAGTTTTCCAAAATGTAGTCAAGCATTTTCCTGTCATTGTCAGACCTACAGTTCCTGTTGCTATTTAAGGGTTCAACACAAGCAACATCCTGCATCATGGGAAGGGGAGAAGAGTGAGAGGGTTCCTTTAGAGAATGCATTGTGATTTTCCAGGCTCCTCCATTGCTGTATGATGGAGGCCACATGGCAGTAACCTATTCTGCACTGGCGATTCTGAGGATCCTTGGGGATGACTTTTCATCTGTTGCGCGCAAGTCGGTGCTCAAGTCTGTTCGAGCACTTCAGCAGATTGATGGCAGGTTAGAGCAGAGCAATTAGAGTCCCTAGTCCTTAATTGTAATATCCATGGATTGATTGTTCTTCACAGTTTGTTGTTAAGAAGCAGTGTTAAATTTTTTTGCAAAGATGGGTGGCAACCAGTTCCCCACAGGCAGATTGGGTTCTTGTACCTGACTCTCTTCCATTTGGGAGGTTGATAAGTTCACATTGGCAGATGCCAAGTCTCATTTGGCTACACATGGACACATACAATAAATATTTTGCAGATGATGACCATTCTCACAACTGTTCCTACTCCAAGGTAGTGGGAGCTAGGGGGGTACACTCTATGTATAAGGTGATGCCCAGACACTTATATTGTAAACAGATGGTGGATGTGCTGGCCAGCTTTTGTCCTGTCCACCTTGGAGCTGAGAAAGATGTACGTTTCAGTTTTTGTGCAGGTGAAGATCTCTGTTCCTCAGCTTACTTTCTTATTTTGGGAGTGAGGTCAAAAGGTGTGTATGTAAACACCAATATAACTCTGGAATTGTTGGTCTGAAAGTGGCACAAGAATCCTTCAGAGAGGAGGATCTCTAATGGAATTATGTCATGGCCTTGAATGTTGCCCCGGCCCTTTGTTCAATGCCTGAGGGGCCTTGCTACGTGCTAGGGGAACTCAAAGAAGTGTAAATTTTTGTTTTCTCATGGGGGGTGTGGGTTTGAGGAGGTCACAGCCGCAATATGCATGATGTTGGATGACCGGGAAGCCATGGATTTAGAGAAGGTTCTTGAATATGTTCTCAGTTGTCAGGTACCTGTGCATACACCGACCTTCTAGAACTAAGATTTTTGATGCGTTTTAATATGCACTAAGGTGTTCAGGGGTCAAAGCCTATCGATCAAGTCCTTTATGCAAAGCTGTGATGTTAAAGTTCAAGGTACTTGTAAGAACATAAAGGCTAAGTGCATGTAATTCTTCCAGTTTTCCTATGACATGCATTTACCAGGAATTTTATTTTAGGGTGAGACCTATTTTAGTCCAACTGCTAAGATTTACTACCATCATCTAAAGAGAGATGTCATGATCAGCTAAGTGCATGAATGTCATTGCATGTGCAGTCATATGATGGCGGCTTTGGATTATGCCCAGGTCTTGAACCACATGGTGAGATCTCCACTGTTTTACTTCGCATCTCAATATATGGAGGAGCCCTTGAATTTGCAGCTCTTCAATGTTACACCCAATTGCAGGAATTGATGAGATTTTGTACAATTGTCCAGCATACTCACATGTGTACTTCCTGACCATGAGGTCCAAAGTGTGCATTGATCATGGAAATTTTGGTGTGGAGTTTGTATGTCTCTTGTAATCATCTACTGTATCATTCTTTTGGTTGTACGTGTTACACAGGGGGTGCGACGTATTGTGCAGTAGCAACTTTGAAGCTTGTTGGACAACTTACTCCTAAATCAAAAAATGGCGATAAATTTGTGGCACTTCTCCCTGGTCATGAGAGCCTCATAGGGTGGTGCTTGCGGGTGGGTTTACTCTCTCACTGTGTTACTGTATTTTGTCCAGATTCTCATCTACTATGTGATATGGAGCTGAGATGAACACATGAACTGTTTGAGAATAAGAATGAGCAATTTAACTGGTCACTTATTAATGGCACAGCTGGTCTTCTCCTTGAATCTTGAAACTATTGTGTTATTCTTGAGAATCACCAGCTTTGAATGCTTCAGTAAACAGCCTGCAAGGTGGTTAGAAAGATTGGGAGCTAGCTCAGAGCATTAGATACTGTTGTACCATGTTGTTACTGTGGTGTACTTGAGAAGTTACAGGGTTTATCTTCAAATCCACTGTGTACCATGTTCTGGAGCTCATGTCAGAAACTGACTTTGCATGAGAATGTGGGATGTGTTATTTGGGAGGCAGAGACAAACAGAGACTGGGGGTTTTCAAGGAAGAGCCAACAAGGAGGCTGACAGCTGTTATGCATTCTGGTTAGTGAGAATAGAACCCAATTGCCCCAAGATGTTGACTGAATGCAGCCATTTCCTAATGCATTATGTGGGTGTTTATGACCTGTTGATCATTTTTTTTAACAGCTTTATGTCCTATTCTGCATATGCTTCAGTGCATCAGGTTGTTTTTAAATTTAAAGCCAGTTGTTGAAGAATTTGAGATTCTATGACAATCATATGGTTGGTTTTTGTGTCCATTTGAGATGAGGATTGAATAATTGTAGACTTCCCTTGTAGTGGCTTTCACATGCAAGCAGTTTGCTAGCCAACCTGCATATATTCTTATATATGGATACAGGGTGGGTGGGTCCTTGCAGATGCTGGGTGGATACAATTTATGTGACAAAGCTTCACTACGATCATTCCTACTTTCTTGTCAGACAAAGGTACACTCACGTGTGCCATCAAGAGTGTTTTTTAGGCTGCTCAAATTTCTGATTCTCTTCTTCTAACTGGGCCATCAGTTTCATCACCAGATTGCCAAATATCTATACCCAAGTTAATATAATCCAAGCATATCAGCAAATCTTCCAACAGCAGTTTGTGATGTCCACCTGAACTGACATAAATTGCATTCACTCCCCCAGGTTTGAATCAAACTTTTGAACATATTGAGATCTAAGGAGCACCATTGGAAGCTAAATTTTGAATTCTAATGAAATGTCTCTGATTGCAGTATGGTGGCTTCAGCAAATATCCACCAACCTTGGGCCAAACTGGTTTTCCAGATCTTTTACATTCGTACTACAGCATCTGTGGCTTTAGCTTACTGGAGGAGCCTGGGTTGAAGTCCTTGTGTTGTGAGCTGGGTATCAGTAGGTGTGCAGCTGATGAGTTCCCGCTCTTGATTTCCTAATGCATTGTTTTGAGCAGCATTGAACTAGAAACTTGAAAATACTGTGTCAACGGAAAGTAATGATCTTTCATGCCTCTTCTCTTCTCTGTTTCATAGCTTTGGTGAAGAGACTAGAGGTTTTTCAGAGTCAGGTTCTACCATCTGCAGTCTTCGATGATCTTGCCAGTGAAAAAATTCCCAAAAAGTGAAGATAGATTTTTATAAGGGTGTTAATTAAGTTCAAGGCTGCATAGAATTGTAGCAGTCATTTTAATTCTGCGTAAAACTGAACTAGACATTGAGCTGTTTGTGAGGGGAAGAAGTTAATAGATAGAAAAGTCTTTTAAGATGTTTGAAAGTTTTTACACACTATTGGGGATTTGTTTTTGCATCTTAGGAAGAAAAATCAGTCATTTTTGGAAGCAAATTTAATAAACTTTATATATGGAATGTGATTTTACTGCAATATTTCTTGTGATGCTTCATGTGTGGAATTGCTTCTTTAGGAGTCGTTAGGTTGGGGGGGCAGGTGGGGGGTGTATGCAGTCAAAAAGGGGTGCACAGGGAAATGCACTGCACGCACCTGTTTTTGACTGAGCACCCTCCACCCCAAATTGTTGAAATACTACATGTTCATATGATGTTTTTCAAGTGGGGTTGTGAATTTTAGAATAGTTGAGAAGGAAGTAAGCAAGTTTGTAGCTCACAACTATCCACTGCTCAGCTAGGTTCTTCCAGTACTGGTTTTGTCATCTCATTGAGCTGCTACTTTAGGTTTTTTCCTAAGTGGGTTAGGGTGGTCATCTGCTGGTTCCAGGTTTGATTCTACCAGTTCCACATGTGAGGAATGGTTGGAAACACCAGTTAGGCTCTGGAACAAGCCCTGGTAGAACCATTTGCTGTCTGACAGAATGCTGTCTCAGCCTACCAGGCTTGGATTATATGACCTAGCATCCACTCGTGCACCGCACATTGGATACCCTGCACCCACTGTGCATTTCTCATTGGCTCAATGATTGTGTGTAACCCTTCATTACTTGGACAACATTTGGACAACATTTCATAACCGCTGCGTGGATGAAAAGAGGGCATCTCAATTCTGATAATGAATGGTTATGTCTGGTAACCAGTGAGAGATCACTGGATACTACAAATGAGGCATGCAAAACATATATAAACTCAATTCTGCAATGGAAGAAACAACTTCAGAGCAAATCGTTGAAGATAAATAAATGAGTTCCCACCATGCTGCATACTAACATATGTATTGTGATAATATAGTCCTAGTTCCACAAGCAGAGATGGAGGGACTCTTTCAACTTCAGCTTAAATTTTCTGAGCTGAAGAAGCTTCTGTCCTAATTTGTCTTCAGTCCAGGCTTTACAAAATCTTGTTCACATTTTGTCAACTCCGGCACTGGGTCATGCCCTCATGAAATCAGCAAACAAAACATCTTGTAGACTTGTGGTTATGCAGCAACAGCAACTTCCATGCTTTGCACAAAATGTCACATCTGGTTAGTCATTGGGAAGGACCCTCAAGGTTGGGGGGTAAGGTACAACAGCAGTAAGGCTTAACAAAGACAGAATGTGGGTGGGGTTACATATTTCTTTCTTAGACCATATCTTCAGGAGAGGAATTTGGAACTGCGTGATTGCTGTTGCCTAGCAAAGGTTGCCGTTCATCACTGAGTTGTTTCACTTGAGAAGAAGAACCAGAGCTGCTCTCTGGTACAGGGATCAATTTCACAATTGCAGCTATTGGCAAGCTCATGAATCCAATTGACACTGTGATCAACCATTGCTCCTTGCTTAATGGAACTGTATGTGCAAACTTGCCCAAAAACTGGACCATGATGAACTGGAAGACAACAGTGAACCCAATGACAAGTAGGAAAATCTTGTTGTTGAAAGTGTGCTTGAAGACATTGAACTTCTCCATTTCTCGTGCGTTTACCTCATTGAAGACCTGCAACGGAAAGCAAACATCACTGTTTTTGACAAGACTTGTGCATGTGGGTATTTAGATGAGGAATTTGCGAACAAAACTCAACACAGATCTCATCAACAACAAAAAAAAAGGTAAAAAAAGGAAAGAAAGGAAAGAAAATACCCCCACCTGACAGAACACAAAAGCATTGAAGATCATGGTGTTCAACAACTTGTCTGCATTATTTTCATTATCATTCAGATGCAGAATCTCCTTTCCCATGTATTGTAAAATGGCAAGAATAGCCAACTGGTAGACGGCTTGCCCAATAATGTTACGCCACATCACATTGCTGATGAATTCAGAATAGCGCCCCACAGGTTTTCTCTTCATCAATTCATCATAAGGTCGCTCAGTGGCCAGTGCCAAAGCACCCAATGTATCCATGATCAGATTCACCCAAAGTAGCTGAACTGCAGTGAGAGGCGCCGACCCTGTGTGCACCCACCACAGAAGACGAAAACAAAACTCCAGTCGAACTCAGTTGTCATTGTGAAAAAAAAATCTTTAGTGAAAATCTCCAAAATATAAATCCATGGAGCCATTTTCATTTCACAAAAATCAAGCACCACAAATGTGTTTTTACCTGTAATACAGGCAGAGGAGAAATTCAGAATAAGCGCCACAAGGTTGACAGTAAGTTGGAATTGCACAAATTTCTGAATGTTGGTGTACACTGAGCGACCCCATTTTGCCACATTCACAATTGTTGAAAAGTTGTCATCCAAAATCACCACATCTGCACTCTCTTTTGCCACCTGTGATCATGACACCGTCTCCAACCAAACAGAAAAAAACCTTTTTTAAGACTTGTGGGATTTAGGGTTTGGCAGGGTTTCAAACTGAGTGCTCTTTTACTTGAGCAGCAGGAGGAGCTCCAAAAAGGATTGATGCAGCAGAGATGCAAATTCATCACAATGTGGAGGAGAAATATAATACATATCAAACATTTTTTTGTTCCCCAAGGGTTCTTCTAGGAGAATCAGTGTTTTTTTTCACCTCAGTTCCAGCAATACCCATAGCTAATCCAATATCAGCTTCATGCAGCGCAGGAGCATCATTGGTGCCATCTCCTGTTGCAGCAACCACTTCCCCCATCTCCTTAAGGTCCCTTACCAATATCAGTTTGTCTGAAGGTGCAGACCTCGCCATCACCTGCACGGTGGAACAAACCACCAGAAAAAAAATTCACACAAAATCCATTACCCTTGCATACACCCTGAAAACCCATAAACTGTAAACCCTGAACTCCTGACACTTGAAACCAAGGGAGAAGAAAAAAAGACAATTCTGAAAGAAAAGCCTGATGCTTCTTCTTCTCTGTAGTAGTCTGAGTCATATGCAGAGCTGACGTTCTCATGGCTGATTTTTTCAACCTGTAATTTGGGAATGCGTTTCTTCCTCGCATCAGAGTCCAACTTGCGAAACTCTGGTCCCTCGATGGCTTCTCCATCTTCAGTGAGGATGCCACACTCATGTGCAATGGCTATGGCTGTGTTCAAGTTGTCACCTGTTACCATGCGCACCTTGATGCCTGCTTCATGGCAAAGCCTTACAGCGTCTTTCACCCCAGGGCGCACAGGATCCTTAATTCCCACAATAGCTGCCAATACAAATCCCTTGTCAGGAATTGGTTCATTGCTGCCTGGAACCCTGTCCACCTTCCTGAAGGCTAAACACAGTGTTCGCAAAGCCTGATCCGCAAAGCTCCTTATGACTCCATTGAGATCCTTGAGTGTTGTTTTGTCAAGCTCCACAATGCTGCCATTTGCATCAACAGTCTTATCACATAACCCCAACACAATCTCGGATGCGCCTTTCCAGTGAGCAATCAACTCACCATTTTCTTTTTTCCCGACAACTCCCATCCTCTTCCTTGTGGAGTTGAAAGGCTCCACTTTCACCTTCTCACACTCAGAGCAAACTGCCTTGAACTTCCCACCCAACTTCATACCAAATTCCAAGATTGCAGTCTCTGTGGGACTACCAAGAAAACTTGGAGGTGAACCGTCATCGTTTTCTGAAACATCCCCATCACAATTCAGGAAGGCTCCATGAAGAAGAGTGTGCAGAAGCTCATCAGGCAAATCTCGTTTCATGTTTTCAATCTCACGAACTGCTCCTGCAGCCCAAGCTTTGACAACCGTCATCTTGTTGGATGTCAATGTCCCGGTCTTATCACTACAGATTGTTGTAGCTGATCCCATGGTCTCACAAGCTGACAGGTGACGTACCAATGCCTTATCAGCCATCATCTGCTTCATGGCAAATGCGAGAGTAAGGGTAACTGCCAGTGGGAGTCCTTCAGGCACAGCCACAACTATGATTGTCACAGCGATTGCAAAATAGTCCACAATTATCAGAGCATCTTCTGCTGACCAATCTCCCAATGACTCTCTCGTGTACAGAAACCTACCCAATAGCACCAAGAATGTGATGACTGCAAATGCCAGACCAATCTTGCCGATGAGTGTGGCAACACCATTGAGCTTCACTTGCAATGGGGTTTCATCATCATCAGCTTCACCAAGAGTAGCCATCAAATTCCCCCATTCCGTGTTCATGCCAACTCCTGTCACCAGCATTTTACCATTGCCATCTAGTACCTTGGTTCCAGAGAGAAGGAAGGGGTTGTTCTCTTCGTCTTTGATCTTGGTCTCGCTCTCACCAGTCATGCTGGATTCATCGATTGTCAAAGAGGAGCCACTGATGTAAAGACCATCAGCAGGGACTTGATCACCGATTTTCAGATGAACAACATCACCCACAAGCAAGTCAAAGATGGAGATCTTCTGTCTACGTTTGTCACGAACCACTTCAACAAAGATTTTCTTCTTCTCATTCTCAAGCTCACGGAACTGGAGTGATTGCTTATAGTCACTTGCAGAAGTGACAAACACCACAAGAACAATACTGAAAGCAATTCCAGCTCCGTCATACCATCCTTCCTTCCAACCTTCAGTGACAATTCCGATCCCGAGGGAAACAATCGCACAGATGGCAAGGATGATCAGAGTCAAGTCATGCATTGCTTCCCACACAAACACCCAAAATCCTTTGGGTGGTGTCTCTGTGTACTTGTTAGCTCCAAAAGTATCTTCCGTCTGCTTCAGCTGATTGCTGCACAGTCCCTTATCAACAGAGGTATGGAGCTTCTCAGCTATGCCATTCACTCCTTGCTGCTCTTGAAGCGCATCCATGTCCTGATCTCCTACCAAGTGTGCAAGCTCTCTGACATCGATATCAAAGCCTGATTTCTTTGAGCCATTGTTCTTAGCCTTCTTGTTTGAATTGGGTGAGAGTGCAGAGACTGCAATAATTTTGCTCCAACCTGGAAGTTTTCGAGGTGGCCGACGCTGCTGCTGCTGCTGCAACAAGCACACCACATGACTCACACAACAGATCCCAAAAAAATCTTTTACCTTCTTCCTCTGATGAGTTCAGGCAGGCAGGCAAGGGGGACAGAAACAAACAACAAGATGCAAAAGAGGAAGAGAAGGGAGACTTGGGTATGATCATATTATTTTTATTATTGTTACCTTTTTTGCTTCTTCTGCTTCTCTTTTCTTCTTGAGGTTAGCAACATTTCGAAAGCGGCGTGTTGCATTCAATGCAAAGGTAGCCTCACGCCATGCCTCTAGAACCTCCGAAGTTGCGTCCTTGTGCGGGACTATGAACTTTTTCATTGAAAAGTGGTCTTCTAGACTGCCCCATGGACTGGGAGATCGCTGTGGCGATGACATTGATGCAAAGTCCTCCTCCACCAAGCTTCAAACTTGCATGATAATAACACCACTGGCTGCCATGCTCATCATAGATCCATTACTTCAGTGCTCGCCCAAAGCAAAAGAGTAGTAGGAGAGAGTTGTGACGAAACCTGGAACGAGATCTGCCTTGCCCGTCCCTGGAAACCACCTGTAAAATTTCTGGAGCTGAGTTTCTATCACAAGACACAGCGAGAGTCACAGGAGCAAGACCCAGCCAAAAGCTCAAAACTCTTGACTCATACGCACTGAAGAAGAACCCAAACACAAATGTTTTGTAAAAAGCTCAAAACTCCCCCACACCTATTGAAGCGACTCAGTACAAAAAGCTCAAATTTTGTCAAAAGCTCAAACCTTCTCCCCACACCCACTGAAGAAGCACCTAAACACAAAAAGCTCAAATTTGTAAAAAGCTGAAAACTCCCCCACGCCAGTTGAAGCGACTCAGTACAAAAAGCTCAAATTTTGTCAAAAGCTCAAACCTTCTCCCCACATCCACTGAAGAAGCACCTAAACACAAAAAGCTCAAATTTGTCAAAAGCTGAAAACTCCCCCACACCCATTGAAGCAACTCAGTACAAAAAGCTCAAATTTTGTCCAAAACTCAAAACTCAAAACTCAAAGCTCCTCCCCCACGCCCACTGAAGAAGCACCTCAACACTAACTAAAAGCTCAAATTTTGTCAAAAGCTCAAAAATTCTCCCCACATCCACTGAAGAAGCACTTACAACACAAAAAGCTCAAATTCTGTCAAAAGCTCAAAACTCAAAACTCCTCCCCCACGCCCACTGAAGAAGCACCTCAACACTAACTAGAAGCTCAAATTTTGTCAAAAGCTCAAAAATTCTCCCCACATCCACTGAAGAAGCACCTAAACACAAAAAAGCTCAAATTCTGTCAAAAGCTCAAAACTCCACACCCCCCCCAACCTTTTCTCTCCTCCAAACCCATAGAAGCAACTCAACCAAAAAGAAACCCTCAGTTTTTCTCAAAAGCACAAAACTCCTCCCCACAACCCAAAATTGAACCAAAAAACTTCACCTTCAAAATCCATTACAACAAAAAAATTCCTATTCATATATCACACACACACACACATCTCTCTCTCTCTCTCTCGATCTCTGATTCTTTCAAAACATTGGGATCCATTTGACATCATCATCACCATCATCACCATCACAGCGGCAGGAAGAGTGCCTGCATTCAAAGGGGTAAGAAAACCAAGAGATTTTGAGGACAGTTCAAAGAGTACGAAGTGGTACCTGAAAGGACCACCAGCAGCACCGTCCCCACATAAAACCCAGCAGCGATGGCGAACTGGAACCGCAATGAGTCACTACATAAGCAAAATAGAGAATACTTCTGGCTTTGTTTGTTTGGCTCCCCCCCCACGCACCCACCCACCGACCCACTTTAATAAGAGTTGATAAAATTTTAGTGAACCAATTGTAGTATAGCACACACGCCTTCAAAATTGACACTTGTAAGCAAGTTAGGAGGGAGCTTGTCTTGTGGGGTCTTAACACTCTTTTTCTTACTTTTGTAACACGTGCATAGGTGTTAATTAGTTGGGGGGGGGGGGGAGGGCTCGTAAGTCCCGCAATGGGTTGTTTGGATTAGCTCATCCCCCCCAAAAACGAAAAAAAAAAAAAGGTTGAAACTGTAGAGCTCCCTGAAATAGGTAGTATATTCTATTTATAGATGCGGTTCCTCTCCCTTTGGCCCACCTATATAGGTGAGAAGGGGAGGGCTTTGGGCAAAACATATGGGATTAAAGCGGGCCTCATAAAACCTGGCAAATGCCAACTTTGCCAGAATTAAATTAATTCTAGCACATTTGTCACCTTAATACTGGCACATCTGGCATATGCTTTATTTTTCGTAACAGGCTTCCCCCTATTAGAAGATAAAATCAAAACGGACATCGCTACTACCATTCTCGCGACCATCGCAAATGGAACACAACTAGGCAAAGAATATGTTGAATGGAATGGACATGGAGACAAACTTGCACTGTTATTCAAGCGAAAGATTGACGCTTGATCATTTTGATTTGCTCGAACTACTTCACGTGCATAATGCCCGTGAGGGACAAACTTGTCAGGCTGCTATGGGAGTCGTTTTTCTCCCATTTAACGATGGAAAAGTCACTTTCGACAGATGTCGTATTCGGGAACGCTACTGCCAATCCACCGCACAACTGATGCAGTTGCATGAAGCGCCCCTTCAAGTAGTCCCACGCCTCGTTAAAGAACGTCTTCTCGTCGTGCTTGTCGAAGGCAGCCTTCACATTCAGCTCGTGAGCGTAGATGGCAAGCAGTTCACGATGTTCGCTCTTTGCCTTATCAATCAGGTCCGCGCTCCAGTGTTTGGCTAGGTGCTCGTGATATTCATCCATTACTTTGCTAATGAACACACCAGGACGCATCTTGACGATATCCATTGGCATCACGGGGGGCGCTTCCAATTCCCTGGCATCGTTGTTGGAATCACGCTCTGTTTGGATCTACAATCCATCCGCCACAATGGAAAGCGAGAAGATGCTAATCTCCTACAATGTTTGTTGTTTTTCAATGTCGGAAAGCTCGTTGTAGAGATCACGTGCCTTGATCGCAGATGTGCATGACGACGGCATCTTTGATGACTATCCAGCCATCTCGTTGAATGATCGTGGTGGGATCGATCTCGTTGATCAATGCAGCATCCATAGTAGAGCGAATGTCCAAACCGGCTGCAATGTCCGCCATCAGGTTCGACACCTCTTGGTGCTGCTGAAAGATTACCAAGTTCGGAGACTGGAGCGTGGCAAATGTGACGGCGATCCGCTTGAACAAAGGTGCTAGTGCTCCCACGATAACCCACCATTGCGTGGATGGCGCTTGAACCGGTCGCTTGTCGGCCACGTGAATCATCAATCAATGACGGTGTTCCAGAAGCCAGCGTAAAATACTGCTAAATGCGACCCACTGCGTTGTGTCCTTCGGGCACTTGGAACCCATTTTGGTGATGAGGATTTGCTGAGCACGAAGATACACAAAGAACGCGTGGGCAACCTTGTAGAATGCCTCGTCCAATAACCCATGTGTGGCATTCTTGACAACGATATCGAGCTGGTGAGGGACGCACTAAATGCGAAGCACAGGATTCAAGCACTCATTCTCCAGTAATGTGAGAACACCAGCGTGTTGACTAGTCATGGTGTTCTCTCCATCCGAGCTAATCGAAATGACTTTTTCGTGCCAGGATGGAGACACGGTGTTGAGCAGAATCTTGATGAGCTTCATGTAGTTTTGAGTGGTATGTTGTTCGAAGAATGGAATGAGGACGAGGTGAAGGTTGTATAACACGCCTTTCACGCACACGCGAATCTGCTGATCGAGGAAAGGAACACCCAAATGAGTGCTTGTATTAGCAGCTAGTGAAAACACCCAAACCGCTGGATCCGTGAAAACATCGGAGGTGATCTGCAGGGAGACGGCAAGGAGAACACGAACAAACTGACCGACCATGTGGTCATTGAGGCCGTTGAGTTTGGCATTCTTGGTCACTGAACGATGTTGCTCAATCACCTTGGATGTCTGCCGAAACGACAACCCAACAGAAACGTGTCGAATTGCGAGGTCGAATCGCAGAGAGTTTTTGATCGTCACCAGGTATGATCCGTCCTCCTGCGGTTTGAACAGCTTCATGGCGTTGGCCTTCATGATCGGTTTGGACGCATCGTCTTCTTCGTCTTCCTCCAGATGGAAAAATAAATCTCCCACCACATCATCAACGATCATAGGCCTCTAAATGACGAATTGCAAATTATCCTTGTCCTTGTCCAAGAAACTGTGAATGCCAGAAACTTCCTTTTTTCTTGAAGAATGCAACCTTCTTTTGATGCGAGAGCAATTGATAACTAGTCCAGTCTTCGTGATGTTGAGATTCGTGATGATTTTTGTAGGCCTTGGGTCGGAACAAGAATTGGACTAGCTACCTGTTCTTGGTGCATTGGCGTTTCACATTGGGACCTTCATGCTTCTTGCGCCCGATGTGGACACAGAAAAGGCATTGCACAGTCATAATCATGTCGCCTACCGATCGCTGCACCGATTGAAGACCGTATTCCACAGCGTGTTTGTCTTGAAACGGTGTCTGTCGACTCATGATGACATGCAAGGTGCGAACAAGATGTGCAATATCGAGAAGAGCATGATCAACAGGCCGATCGACGAACGCACGCGCACACACACACAATGAGATTGATAAAACTATAGTGAATGCGCACTTGACGACCCCCTTAAATATGATGATTTTAATTTAGTGACTCCGCGGTGGGAAACCACAAAAATGATTGCACCCAAATCATTATTTTAGCCCTCAGAGGCTCAGACCGACTACCAAAAAATAGTGATAGTGACCGTTTTAGTGACTTGCGATGGGGATGTTCTTAATAATTGTATTACTTAATTATGGCACTTTGGCGAAATTAATTCTAGCAAAGTTGGCATCTAAAAATAGAATGCCAAGTTTTATGAGGCTTGGATTAAAGTGAGGTGTTATTGGGAACTCATTGGGAACTTGAAGGGAACATAGAGAGAACATGTTGGGAACCAAGGAAAAATGAATTAAATCCTCCCCCTACCCCCCCAACCCAAAACTTAATAGGAAAAAAATCAACCCATTGGTTGCATGTACTTTTGGTTTCCAAAACTCTTGGTCACCATTTTTGGCCCAGGCTAATGGCAGGGGCACAAATTTGGGTACATAGTATGATGAGATGGGATCTTTGTAACAATTGTATGACGAGAGGGGATCTTTGCTGCTTGGCCTTCATACATGTCAAGGACTCTGACTCTAGACTACCCAAGAGGGAGGTGAGTTAGTCCTGTCCACCAAGAAGTTGTCTTGAATGTACAGAGGCCCCTTGGGGTGAGCCCAGTAGTACACCATAACCAATTGTAGGGAGCGTTTCACTAATGTGATATTTCACACATCATTGAACAAGACCTCCCCAATTGTGTCACATATCTTGCTGCCTTCTAATATACATCAAGTGTACCATGGGTGCTGGTTCGCGCTGGCTGGATGAAACCACCTAGTTTGCCTCTCACCTGGGTCATACATAGCCAAGGCCTATTGTCATAGGAAAGACCATATTTTATATAAGGAAGGCCAGGTCCTGAGGGCCTTCTCTAATTTGAGGGCCACAGCCTCAAGGGTGGTAGCGCAAGGGCGTAGGGCCTAAAATCAAGGTCCATAATGTTTGGGAGCTGCCCAGAAAACTTTGGGAATTTTTACCATGGTAAGCAACCTAAACCTATGCTCCCATTGTTGGAGTTGACTCCATGCACTCCTTGGATGCCCAAGGAAATCCAGAAAGCCCCAATGACTAGGAAGTCACAAGTCATGGTGACGATAAAAGAAAATTAAGCCCTAGGGCATGATTCATGTTGTTTGTGTGATTGAATGCATGGAGATTGAGTATGGACAAGTGTTGTGCATGTAAGTGTCAATAGCCATATATACGGCGTGTAAATCCAGTGCAAGTGTAAATCATTTACACTTACATGTCCAAATTTTATTACACTTAGACTTATCCTGTTGCAGTGTGTATATTTTTAATTACACTTACACGAGGCCAGTTTAAATATTTGTCATATATACTGACAAGGCCCCCTGTAAAAGGTTTAGGGAAGTGCAAGTGTAAATACTAAAATTATTTGTAAAGTCACCCTATCTTTGGGCCTCCTTTCACCCCAAACCCTTCTTTCATTCAGGGGGGTATCCATAAAATAATGAAATTTATTAGATCTGGGAATGAAATGCTAAAAATCAGCATTTAATGCACAAGGTTCAAGACTAATTATATTGGCTTTACAAGTAGGAGCAGTAATGAAGGCGCTAAGAAAAAGGAGAGACAGGGTGAAAACCAGAAAAACTGAGGTCCCCCCACCCCTGAATGCTGATGTTTTTTATTTTTTTGAATTTCCTCATGTAAAAATCACATTTTTGCATTGCATATTTACATTATTTTACAGGATTAAAAATTTTAAAAACTAGGTTCAAACTTGCACAAAACATTGGGAAAAACTGATCAAACTTTTTGATGTGTCAAAACTAGCACACGGAAAGGTTTTTCAAAATGGTTGCACCGACTTATTTTTGAGCTCACCAGTTACCATGAATAATTGAGGCATCAACATAAAGACAATTCACAACAAGAAGTACACTCAAACCAATTCCCAAACATAACCAATTGTATAGGTGCACCAAGCTTGCATTGTATGGGACACATAAGAGGGTGAATTATGAGATTTAACAAGTGCAATGACCAAGAATGTGCAAAAAGGTATTAGGGAGACATGAAACTGTTAGAAGGTAACAAGATATGTGATGTAACTAGGAGTTTTTATCCAATTGTATGCTCTACCAATTAACAAGACACTCCTTAAAATCAATTAGGTTTTTCTTATTTAAGAAATCCGAAGAATTATTTTGCATAAAAGAAAGTGATGTTCCATTGTAACGATGGCCAATTAATAGGACATTTTAAAATTCAAAAAAAATTCAAGGAAATTGGATTGTGGGTTTTTACTAGATACAAACCAAGCATCTTTCTTGGAGGTATTTTCTTCATGTATCACAACTTGTAGTAGTGATTTGAATGTTATTGTAACTTTTCCATTTGTTATGTATAACATGAGGGAAAAACATTGTTACGTTATATTTAAAAAAATGATGAAAATTAGCTATCCACAATGCCAAAAGTTCTAGAAATTCTATTGTTGTCTATTGTGCATGGTTATTTCATTTATTACAGGTATATATATGTATATATATATATGGTCAAGTCTTTGAAAGTGCCAAATTTTTAAGAAATTCTAATTGTAACTGCAAGAGTGAAAAAATAATAAATAAATAAATAAAAATTCGGCAAGAAGATGAAGGAATGGTAAAGGTACTATTGTAATCTATTTTTTCATGGACATGCAAAGAATTGCCAACCATAATAAACAATCACCAATTTAGTGTGAACATGGTTTCATGTTTTTTTTGTTTTGGCGACTTATCACTATCAATGAAAAAGCAATTGAGAAAACATGGATGTGGATGAAACATGCTACGACAACAAGAATTCAATTTAGTGTGAACATGGTTTCATGTGTTTTG